>ENA-UOIY01000994-UOIY01000994.1-human-gut-metagenome-genome-assembly--contig:-P114-NODE-994-length-35733-cov-64.629127_pt1 | contig 35733 bp, 38 predicted proteins | sample MGYA00242335_ERZ723882 | MGnify/ENA metagenome assembly ERZ723882
CCATACGCCGCCTACGTTTCTCTTCCATACGCGGCTTGACAGCGGCGTTTCCGTATGCAATTCCTTGCTGTTTGCCCAGGCGCTTGCCGAAAACGGAATCGATTTTGAAATGCACATTTTCGAACAGGGGGATCATGGCCTTGCCATGAGCAACCGCACCACGGCTCGTACGGGAGCCGCGCTTGTAAATGAGGATGCGGAAGCATGGATGAAACTGAGCTGTAACTGGCTTTGGAATCATTTTGAATAAAAAATTCTCATAAAGGAGGAACTTTTAGTATGAAAATTGGAGCACAATTATATACTGTGCGGGATCTCTGCAAAACGGCAGAGGAATTTAGAGAAACATTACATAAGCTTTATGACATCGGCTATCGTGACGTACAGATTTCTGCAATCAATCTGCCGCCGAAGGAAATCCGAGCCATATGCGACGAGGTCGGAATGAAGATTATCATTACGCATTCGTCGCCGAACCGTATTTTAAACGATACGGCCGCCGTCATCGAGGAGCATCGCCTGCTGGGATGCGATTATGTCGGGATCGGCGCGCTGCCGGGGCAATATGAAAAAAGCAGAGACGGCATCAAACGCTTCGCCGAGGACTTCAGCAAGGCGGGCCGCATCCTGAAGGAAAACGGAATGACGTTCCATTACCATAATCATTCCTTTGAAATGGAAAAGACGGACGGAAAGATGTGGTTTGATATCATGATTGAGGAGTCGGATCCGGAAGTATTTTTCTTTATTCTGGATGTTTATTGGCTTCAGCATGGCGGTCTTTCCCCGGTTGAGTATATTAACAAGCTTGGAAAACGAATCAAGGTCCTGCATTATAAAGACATGGCGATCAGAAACTGGAAGCAGAGCTTTGCTTCCATCGGAAGCGGTAATCTGAATTGGAACGATATCCTGTCGGCGAGCCTTCAGAATGATATCCCATATGCCATGATTGAACAGGACTCTGACTTTGTTGACGATCCGATTTCAGAGCTGGAGAGAAGCTTCCTGTTTTTGAAAGGGAAATATTGATATGAAACAGTTTGTGCTTTCAGCGTTTGCAGATGAAGCAGGCAGCGGAATAGAAGAGCAGATTTCTGCGCTTGAGCGGAATCAGATCAGCATGATTGAAATCCGCAATATTGACGGAACCTGCGTAATCGATCTTGAACATGAGGAATTACAGCGGATCAGCACGCTTCTCGTATCGCACGGCATCTCCGTTTCGGCGATTGCTTCGCCGATCGGAAAAATATCCATTGAAGAAGACTTCGAAGCGCACAAAAAACGATTTGAAAAAGCAATGGAAGCGGCAGAGCTGCTCGGAACAGATTGCATCCGTATTTTCAGCTTTTTCATTCCGAAGGGTAAGAATGCCGAAGCGTATACCGATCCCGTCTTAAAACGCCTTTCCGTCCTGACGGAAAGCGCCGAAAAACGTGGCCTTTGTTTATGCCACGAGAATGAAAAGGAAATTTTCGGAGAACAGCCGGAATGTGTCAAAATTCTGACGGACGCCCTTCCGAGCGAATCCTTTTCGACTATTTTGGATCCCGCCAATTATATCCAGGCAAACGTTGATCCTATGGAAGCGTACCGGTTGACGAAAACGAGAATCCGCTATTTTCATATTAAGGATGCGGAGAAAAATACCGGCGCCATTGTTCCCGCTGGCTTCGGAGATGGACAGATCGCAGCGATCCTCCGGGATGCCGCTGCCGACGAAGGCCGAGGGGAAGGGCCGATTTGCCTTACCATAGAACCGCATCTGGCGATTTTTGATGGATACGGTAATTTGTCCGATCATACGCAGCTTGGAACGGGAAAATTTCAATATAAGGATAATAACGAATCCTTTGATGCCGCGTGCGGCGCTTTGAAAAACCTGCTCAAGAGCGAGGGGCTTTCTTTCTGATTTGTTTTTATTCCTGCCGGTCTTCGGAAGTTCAATTTCGAAAGATAAAAAGGCGGCGCAATCCGATTTTCGGACTGCGCCGCCTTTTTGCGATCGCTATTCTATACAATTAATATTCATTCAGCTTCGACCACGTCTCATTGCATCTCGTTTCCAGATCGGCAAAGACGTCTTCTACGCTTGCTGTACCGTTAATAATCCGCCCGAAGGCATTGATCATATTTCCGTCAGAGAGAATTTCCGCAATCTCGGATGGCGCTCTGGTAATAACCGTTGCAGGGGTACTGGCATCGGGATAGGAGACAAAGGCATCGAAATTCTTATCGCTCCAGTCCGTATCCGGCATTCTCCAGAAACTTTCTTCTGAGAGTGATTTCAGCAGAGGAACATTTCCGCCGCTTGTGCTGTGATATGCCGTCTGACCTTCTTCCGTGAGGAAAAACAGGGCGAGTGCCGCCGCAGTATCCGGATTTCTGGTTCTGTTATAAACGACGTAACCCGTTGCGCCGGTACCTACCTTATGCGTGGGAAAAGCGGGGAAGGGGCAGAAATCCCATGCGATATTTGCATTGTCATACGCGTTGCCGTATCTGGTGATCCACTGCATATCTCCGAAGGTTCGAAAAACGTAGTCCAGATCCGAAATTTGCGAATATCTGGTTGCGTTTGCACCTGTATATTGAATTACGTCATCCTTCATCCACCCCTCGTTGCAGGCGTTGAACATTTCATTGATTCCCGCCATGACATTCGGATCGGATACAAACGTAACTCTCTTTTCAATGGTATTAACCCACTGGCCGCCCCAGCCCTCGGCAAAGGCCTGCCATACGGGGGACCACCAGAGCTTGAACCCGGCGCCGACCTGCGTATACGTATCGTTTTCCGACAGCGTCAGCCGTCTGCAGATGTCCTTAAACTCATCCCATGTCATGGCGGTTCCGCCCGATGGGATTTCTATATTTGCCTGCGTCAGAGCGTCTTTATTATAAATCAAGACCTGCTGTCCAAGATTCCGGGGAACCATATAGAGCCGTCCGTCGATCATTCCGCCGACAAGCGCCCCGGCGTAAATATTCTGGCGGTCAATGTTCAGCTTCTCCATATAGTAATCAAGCATTAATATTGCATTGTGATTTTTCTTGTAGTTGTTTGCGTCGTTTTCGTCAACCCAAAAAACATCGCCGATCTCACCCGTCGAAATTCTCGTGGCGTATGTAGTTCGATTTGCTTCGTCAACGGTTACTTTTACCCCGGGGTATTTCCGCATAAAAGCATCTGCAAAAGCCTTGGGAGCCGCCGCCTCGGAAGCGGCGCCGCTCTCGTTGCTGATGGTGAATACGACCTCGCCTTCAATCGTCAAATCATAATCGTCCTCAAGAATACCGCTTTGGGGCGGACCTTTTCTGTTGCAGGCTGCGGCGCTGAGCAGCAAAACGGATACGATCAAAATGATAATAATACGTTTTGCAAGCCCGCGAGCCTGCCAGGAACTTTTCAACATAAATCCTTCACCTCATATTTTTTAATTGGCAAAATAAATCATAACATATCTTTTATTTTGACGCAATACTTGTTTGTAGCAATCATTTAAATGTTCGAAGACATTCTTTTTTATAAGAAATGAAATTGAATTTATATAAATGAAACGGCCGTGTCCAAGACGGCCGTTTATCTATCGTTCCTGGGGAAATGTAATTATACGTATTAATACGTTAATTTGCTCCACGTCTCGTTGCACCTCGTTTCCAGATCGGCAAATACGGTCTGGACATCTTTCTGGCCGTTTATGATGCTGCCGAACGCAGAGATCAGATTGTCATTCGATAAAATTTCGGAAATTTCCGAAGGCGCTCTGACGATAACAGAAGCAGGAATGTTCGCTTCGGGATAGGAAACAAAGGCATCGAAATTCTTGCCCTCCCACTGAGTTCCCTCGAAGCGCCAGAAATCTGCCGACGCCTGCGATTTTAATAGAGGAACATTGCCGCCTGTCGCACTGTGATAGGCCTGCTGGCCATCTTCTGTCAGGAAGAAAAGCGCAAACGCTGCCGCAGTATCGACATTTCTGGTTCTGTTATAAACAACATAGCCGGTCGCACCCGCTCCGACCTTATGCGTGGGAAAAGCAGGGAAGGAACAGAAATCCCAATCAATATCGGCATTATCATAGGAATTTCCGTAAGCTGTGATCCACTGCATGTCACCGAAGGTCCGGAATACGTAATCCAGATCTGAAAGCTTGGAATAGCTCTGGCCCTTCTGACCGGTGTAATTAATGTTGTCGCCTCTCAGCCAGCCCTCGTTGCAGGCATCTACGATTTCGTTAATGCCTTTCATAACGTTTTCATCGGAGACAAAGCTGACTTTCTTCTGAACTGTATCGATCCAGGTTCCGCCGTATCCCTCCGCAAATGCCTGCCACACGGGAGCCCACCAGATTTTAAAGCTTGCGCCCACCTGTGTATAGGTGCCGTTTTCGTCCAGCGTCAGACGTCGGCAGATATCTTTAAATTCCTCCCATGCTATGGCGGTTCCACCCGAAGGAATTTCGACATTCGCCTCTCTTAGGGCGTCCTTGTTATAGATTAATATCTGCTGGCCGATATTCCGCGGCACCATATAAAGGCGTCCGTCGATCATGCCGCTGGTAAGCGCGCCGGAAAATATATTTTGCGTATCAATTCCCAGACGATCTCTGTAGTAATCAAGCATCATCAGCGCGTTATGATTCTTTTTATAGTTATGGGCGTCGTTGGCATCGCACCAGAAAACGTCGCCGATCTCTCCGGTAGAAATCCGCGTCGCGTATGTGGTGCGGTTTGCATCGTCGATAATGATTTTAACATTCGGATATTTCAGCATGAAAGCATTTGCAATCGCGTTCGGAGCCGCCGCCTCGGACGCTGTGCCGCTTTCATTGCTGATCGTAAACATGATTTCGCCCTCGATATGCAGCTCTTCCTCGTCCTCGATGACGCCGGTCTGCAGAGGACCAGGCCCGCCGCAGGCGAATGCTCCCAGCAGAAGTGCAGCGGTAAGGAACAGGATCGCAAGTCGCTTCCCATATTTTAAGGCGGGAAATTGACACTTGAACATGATTTCACCTCGTATGATAAAATATTTTAACAATAATAACATATTAATTCAGCAAATACAATAATTATGTCGCAAAAATATTTGATTTTATAAAGAAAGAGCTGGCAGGATAAAAATTATGGTTGTCTTTTTTTGTATCATGATGTAAAATAAACCGATCAATATTGTTATTTTATTTTTGGAGGTTAACACATGATTTCTGCAGGAGATTTCAGAAACGGGATTACATTTGAAATGGACGGAAACGTCTATCAAATCATAGAGTTTCAGCACGTGAAGCCGGGCAAGGGCGCGGCTTTCGTACGGACAAAAATCAAAAACGTTATAACAGGGGCGACGATCGAGCGATCCTTCAACCCTTCCGATAAATTGCCGAAAGCGCATATTGAAAGAAAAGATATGCAGTACAGCTATCAGGACGACAATCTGTATTACTTTATGGATCTGGAAACGTTTGAGCTGATTCCGATCAGCGCTGAAACGGTGGGGGATTCCCTGAAGTTTGTCAAAGAAAACGATGTATGTAAGATCCTTTCCTTTAAGGGAAATGTTTTCGGGATCGAGCCGCCCATCTTCGTGGAGCTTGAGGTAATCGACACGGAGCCGGGCTTTAAGGGAGATACGGCGACCGGGGCTTCGAAGCCTGCTGTCGTGGAGACGGGCGCGACCGTACGCGTGCCTCTTTTTGTAAATAAAGGCGACAAAATCCGGATTGATACCAGAACAGAGGAGTACATGGAGCGCGCCTGACAGACAAGCCGGGGCCGCTCGGAAAAGGAGGAACATTGAGATGGGATATTTATCAGAAAGAGTCAGTTATTTGAGAGGCGTCGCAGACGGTCTTAAAATAAACGAGGAAACAAGCGAGGGTAAATTACTGAAGCTGATCATCGACGTAATCGACGATATTGCCGTTTCTGTAGAAGATGCGGAAGACACGCAGAATGAAATCCTTGACGCGGTAGATGAAATCGAGGACCGCCTGGACGAAGCAGAAGGCTGCATTTATAAGGAACATGAAATGCAGAATCCGGAGGAGCTGGAATATGCTAAACTGGAATGTCCGAACTGCGGAGCGGAAATCGAGCTTGACAGAGCCGTGATCGAGGAAGATCGCAACGTCCTTGTCTGCCCGAATTGTAAAGAGGAAATCAAAATCGAATGGCTTGACGACTGTGAAGGGGACTGCTGCGGCTGCGGCTGCAGCTGCGGCGAAGGAGAAGACGCCGAAGCAGACGGGGAAGAATAAGAGCTTTGAAAGAAAAAAAGAAGCGGCCGCCGCGGCAATATTCCGCGGCGGCTTTTTTACATGGCATTGCATTCCGGAGCCCCTTCAGCAGAAATCCGGAAGAGAGAGATAACGCTCGCCGGAATCCGGCAGAAGAGCAACGATGATTTTACCGGCGCTTTCGGGACGGAGTGCGATCCGGCGGGCAGCCAGCGCCGCGGCGCCGGACGAAATGCCTACGAAAATTCCCTGCTTCCGGCAAAGCGCGCGGCATTCCGCATATGCGTCGTTGGAGGATATGGGAATGATTTCGTCGCAGATTGCGGTGTTCAGGATTTCCGGAACAAAGCCTGCGCCGATTCCCTGAATTTTGTGTGGACCTGCGGCGCCGCCCGACAAAACGGAGGATTCGGCCGGTTCTACAGCAACGACTTTAATCTGAGGATTTTGGGCCTTCAAATATTCGCCGGCTCCGGTAATCGTACCGCCGGTGCCGACACCGGCAACGAAAATATCGACCTTCCCGTCGGTATCGTTCCAGATTTCGGGCCCTGTTGACGCTCGGTGCGCGGCGGGATTCGCTGGATTTGTAAACTGACCGGCGACAAAGCTGCCGGGGATGGCGCTGCGGAGCTCCTCCGCTTTATCAATCGCTCCCTGCATCCCTTTCGCTCCGTCGGTCAATACAATCTCAGCTCCATATGCGGCCATAAGCCTGCGCCGTTCGACACTCATGGTGTCGGGCATTACGATCATCGTACGGTATCCCTTTGCGGCAGCAACCGCACACAAACCGATGCCTGTATTTCCGCTGGTAGGCTCTATGATGACAGAGTCTTCCTTTAACATTCCACGCTGCTCCGCATCTTCGATCAAGGCCAGGGCGACGCGGTCCTTCACGCTTCCTGCGGGATTAAAGCATTCCATTTTCCCGTATACGGCGGCGCCGTTTCCGGTTTTTTCGGGGCCGTATAATTCCAGGAGCGGCGTAGCGCCTATGAGTTCGGTAAGTTTGCGGTATATTTTCATACAGGATTCCTCCATAATAGTTATTATGGAAAAGTATAACAGGAAATCGCGGCGATGTAAACGGACACGGCTCCGGTTGACAGAGGTCTGCGAATCCGCTACAATCGCAGCAAATCATATAAAAAGGAGCATCATCCATGTTTGATGTTACGGCAATTGGAGAATTATTGATCGACTTTACGGAATGCGGCGTATCAGAAAACGGAATGCGTCTGTTCGAACAGAATCCCGGCGGCGCAGTAGCAAATGTAGCGGCTGCTGTTTCAAAATTAGGAGGCTCTGCGGCGTTTCTCGGTAAAATCGGAAAGGACATGCACGGAGAGTTCCTGCGCGGCACGCTGGAACGGGCCGGCGTAAATACGGACGGCCTGGTGGGTACTGAGGATGCTTTTACGACCTTGGCATTTGTCGCGCTCCGTCCTGACGGAGAACGAATGTTTTCGTTTGCGAGAAAGCCGGGCGCAGATCTTTTGCTGTCGCCGGACGAGATTAACTATACCGTACTGGAGCATACGAGCATTCTTCATACGGGCTCTCTGGCTCTTTCCGACGAGCCATGCCGCAGCGCGGTGCTGTCTGTCCTCGATTACGCCAAGCGCACACGAAAAACGGTTTCCTACGATCCCAATTACAGAGCTTCATTATGGAAAGGGGAGGAGGAGGCCGTAAAATATATGCGGCTGATCGCAGGCTACGCAGATCTCATTAAAATTTCGGAGGAAGAAATCAGTCTGATCACGGGTAAAAACGATCCGGAGGAGGCTGCCCGCATTCTGCATGACGGCGGCGCGGCCTGTGTGGCGGTGACGCTTGGAGGCCGCGGCGCGCTGGTGTCGGCACAGGGCCAAGCCAGACAGATTCCGCCGTTCCCCGTAGAAAAACCGACGGATACTACGGGCGCAGGAGATTCCTTTTGGGGCGCGTTTTTATACCGCTTTGTCAAAAGCGGAAAATCCCCGCAGGAAATTACGGTGACGGACGCGGCGGATTTTGCCGCCTGGGGAAATGCGGCCGCATCGCTCTGCATCCGGAAACGGGGCGGAATCCCCGCGCTGCCTTCCCTGGAGGCCGTGGAATCGCTTCTCAGCGGTTCAGAAACCACGTGCCGAAATTGAGGTACGCTGCAAAACAGAGCCAGAGCACGTAGGGAATCTGCAGATAAGCCGCGCCATGCGATATTTTATCAAAAGCAAAATACATGAGAATTACGATCAGCAGCAGAAGGAAGAGCCAGATGAGCGCCAGCAGCCGCAGCCCGGCGCCGAAGAAAAAAATGCTCCAGAAAAAGTTGAAAATGAGCTGTACCGCATAGAGCCAGAGCGCCTTTTTTCGCTCCGGTCCGTTTGAATTTTCAAAAATCCTTGCTGCGCTGATCCCCATCAGGATATAAAGCACGGCCCATACGATCGGAAACAGAATGGCCGGAGGAGAAAGGGGAGGCCGCGAAAGCGCGGCGTATTTTTCCATCCCGTTCCTGGTCAGCAGTGCTGAGAGGCCGCCTACGGCAAGCGGAATCAAAATGGAAATGCAATAAATTTTGATCCTTTTTTTTGTGTTGGGAGACATTTTAATTCACCTCTGTGATATATATTGCACCGAGGCGAATAAAATATGCCGAAAAAGCTATAAAAATTTTTCCATAACAAAATTAGTGAGCAGGATGCCGTTTCGCTCTACCTGCTGCTCCCGGATGATGCGATACCCTCTGCTTTCAAAAAACGGCCTTGCAGTTATGGATGCATGCGTTATGATTTTGCGGACTGGGAATTTCTGCTCGAGTGAATCGCAGAGCCTTCCGGCAATCCCTCTGCCCTGCCGGTCTTTTCGCACATACAGCCGGTCCAGATAACCGTCCGGCCTGATGTCGCCGAATCCGGTGATGCTTTCGTTTTCTGTGGCAACGAGAGTGTAGTGCGTAAGGAAGGATTCGTTCCATGCTGCAAGATCCGGCGTCCCGTCGGCCCAGGCAAACAGCTGTGCTTCCGTATAATCGCGTGCGTTTACCGAATGAACCGTATCGTAAAATAAATGGGAAATTTCTTCGCAGTCCTCCTGCCGGTAGGTTCTGATTTCTATGCGCGCCGCTTCAAAATCTGTCTTTGCAAGCGAGTAAAGAAAGTGCAGCGCATCGCTGCCGTAATATCGCGGAACGAACTCGTCTTCTTTTTTCATGCCGATCTTTTCTGCAACATGAATGGACGGTATGTTGTCCGCTCGAATAATGGAATACACCTTTCCGCAGTTCAGCTGCCTGAAGGCATAATCTCTGCAGCCTGCCGCAGCTTCTTTGGCGTAGCCGCGGTGCCGGTATTCCTTTTTCAGCAGATATCCGATTTCCGGAATCCAGGTATTTTTATAGGGCTGAAGCGTTAGCCCGGCCTGGCCGATCATGGCGCCTGTGTCTTGCAGAATCATCGCCCATAGGCCGAATCCGGATTCCTGGTATCTTTTTCTTTGTCGATCCAGCCACTCCTGCACGTCTTTTTCTGTAAAAGCATGCGCGTACATGTGCGTTACCAAAGAATCCTGCAGAATTTCTGCAAGGTCGCAGAAGTCGGATTGCTGCAGCTCTCGAAGCTGCAGGCGCTTTGTCCGAAAAATCAATTCGCGTTCAGCTCCTTTCCCGTTTCCTGCACGGGTGCAGTTCTATCTTTGACGGACGCCGTTCCTTTTCAGGTCCTCCCATAGATTTCTCAAATTGTCAAACCCGCCCATCAGAGAAAAGTCCGGATAATAGAGGTCCTTTTCCTGATCGGCACAATTCGTGTCGTGAAACAGGCGATCTTTGATTTGATCACTCGTTTCGAAGTACAGGCCCGCCTGATCGGCATAATTCAAAAAGTTAAGGAAGAAAACTGGTCGGTCGAGACGTGAACTGGCATAACGCACGATTTTTATCGTATCGTGTAGCGGCATTGCCAGATCTTCCTTTTGAAAGGTATCTCCCTCTGCATAGTTAAATACAGCATATGCAAGGATGCCCTTATCTCCGCCGAGCAACAGATATTTGGGATAATATTTGTTATCCGGTTCCCACTCGCAGAGATTATATTGAAACGACTTTTTTATGTAGCCGGCAAACTCAGCGGCGATTGCGTCCGCATCGAATCCGCCCTGCCGCGCAGGCGGCAGCGATTCCTGTAAAGGTTCCTTGCCCGGACAGCATTGGGCTACAAATAAAGCGATATTCATAGATTACCCCTTGATTAGCGCCTGAAGCTCTTCGACAAATGCTTCAAAGCCTTTCATTGTCAGCAACGGCGAGTACAGCTTTTTGAGATATACGCTTTTTGCTGATTTTTGCTTGTCGCCCTCGCGTTTTTCTCTTTCAAAAACTTCATGCTGGGAATGCATGTATTCCTTTACCTGCTCGCTGGTTTCATAAAAAATTCCTTTCAAACAGGGGTACTCGAGCCAATGCACATAAAAAACCGGGGCATCCAGGCCCCCATCGATCAAAGCGAGCTGTTTTTCTATTTTTTTATGATCTAAAGTTGCGCTTCCCTCATAGCAGTAGCGTCCCGTAAAATTGTATGCCCTTACAAAGGGTGCGCCATGAAATTTTACCTCAAAGTAGGCTGCGACTGAGCCGTCCGGCTTCAAAATTTTGCAGTCTGGAAAGCTTCTGTTTTCCAGATCGGCTCTCTCCGTTTTCGCTCCGAGCTTTTTTTCTAAAAAGTCCATCAAAACTTCCTCATGCTGCTTCCCCAGAATGATATCATATTTCGGAATGCTTTTGTTTCTGGCAGGAATATAAAAGTCAGCGCATTGACGGCAGAGCTCTTTAAGCCCAGGAATCCGCTCCTTCAAATCTTTAACAGAGGCAATCTTACTGCAGGAATTATTGGTATACATACAGTCATAACACTGCTGATTCAGCGGTTCCCATGTAAACTGATTTTGGAAAATGGGAACATTTTTGAAAAAACTTTTAAAGTGTTCTCCGTAATTATCTAACAATTCTTCGTAAAGCATTTTTCCTCCTCGGGAAGTCCTTCGTGTTCCAGGCGCATTTGAAATTCTTTTTCATATTTTCCGTCCAGCTCGAAGCCAATTCCGTTTCGCCCCAATAGCTTGGCCGCAATTAACGACGTTCCGCTTCCGACAAAGGGATCCAGGATGGTATCTCCGGGATTGCTGGACATTTTTAATATCCGAAGAATCATCGGCAGGGGATAGACGGTAGGATGGGAAAGGTTCAGCTTTTTCTTGGTCATGTTATTTACCCGGTCGAAATACCAGACATCCGTTGGATTCCTGCCCTTGCCGCCTTCGAGCCGCTTATCCTTCTTCGTTATATAGGGAATCCGGATTGCATTCAGGTTGAATACGTAATGATTGAGATCCTTTACGCCCCACAAAATATTTTCATACCGCCCGGAAAGGCGATTCGTGCAGTTCTGCATATTATTAAATGTCCACGTGATTATATTGCGCAGGTAGAAGCCGTTGTCCTTGAAAATTTTATATCCGAGATAGGGCAGTGGAAGAATTTCCTTATCCTTGCCAACCGGCACCGGAGACAGATTCAGAAAAAAGCTGCCGTCCGGCGTCAGAACGCGATACACCTCGCGCGTTACATCGGAAATCAGTTCTTCCCAGTCGTTTAATGCAATTTTATCTTTATACTTTCCGTATGGCTTTCCGATGTTGTAAGGCGGTGAAGTCACGACAAGCTGAATGGAGCCGTCGGGTACTTCTTTCAGGAGCGTCCTGCAGTCTCCTATTTTATATTCAATCATTGGCCTGCCTCCGTTTTCTCAAGTCGCTCCCGTGCAATATCACAGTATTCCTTTACTGTTTCATAGCCGAGATAATGTCTTCCTAGTTTTTTTGCAACGACTGCCGACGTCCCGCTTCCCATAAACGGATCCAGCACGACGTCGCCCTTGTTCGTTCCCGCCAAAAGGATTCTTTCCACTAATTCTTCCGGATATTGTGCAGGATGCGACGTTCTTTCTTCGAAATTTCCGGAAACCATTGAAATCCTCCATACGTCTGTGGGATTTTTCCATTGGCTTTTATACCGGTCCGGCCTGTAGTTTAATGCCGGAACTTTAACGTCGTCCAGATTGAAGGTATAGTGGTCTTTATTTTTTACAAACCAAAAAACAAATTCATACCTGGGGGCAAATCTTCTGCTGGTAGAACCGCCCCAGTCGAAGTTCCAAATAATAAGATTTTTTAAATACAGGTCATCAAAGAAATCCTGAATCCAAAAGGGCGGCAGAACCACTCCGCCGACAACTCTGTTTTTTATATTGATCCATATCGAACCGGTGTCCTTCAGGACTCTCTTGCACTCGGAAAATACCGACGCAAGCATTCTTCGGTAATCCTCTTCTTTCATATTATCGCGATATTTGATACCCTTGCTCTCCAGCACCTTCCCCTTAGCGGTTTTATTTCCGTATTGTATGTCAATATTATAAGGCGGTGAGGTTACTACGAGATCTACCGTTCCCGTTTCAATTTCCGTCATGTTTTCGCTGGAACCGTTATATATTTCATCGAGCTTCATTGAAGTTTTCCGCTGCCTTTCCGTGGCCTGATCTGCAACAGCACGCTTGTCTTTCGGCTGAACGGCTTCAATTGTAGCGCTGTTTTCATCTAAAATCAACCGCACTGCCTATTAAAATCTCACGCTAAAGCTGTTTATAGAGCTGCTTTAATCCTTTGTTTAAATTGCTGGGATATGCGTCACAAAAATCGTTCAGATCGGAAAATTGTGGAAGAATCTCGCAAAGCCTTCTGTGCTGCCAAACAGCGTGCAAGCCCATCAGCTGTCTGCTGAAATAATTTGCCTCGCTATCTGATTCCTTCTTGGCATATAAATCTTTTATATTTTTTATACTCCCGGCCGCTGCGCAAGCGGGACAGCCGCAAAGCGGCATGGTGTCTGCTACTTCGTTCAGCTTGACGTAGGAGCACGGCTCGGCGCGCAGCGTTCCGTCTGCATTGATACCGCCCACAAAATATTTGCTGAATGCCACTTTGTCATGAGGTCTGGCGTCGTATACCAGCTTCGTGGATTCCGCGCTGCCGTCGCCGACGCGACGTACCGGCGATGCCGTGTCAAACGAGGTTGCCCCGCAAAAGTAGTTCATAGCGATATTGGGATATCCGCCGCAGCCAAGCGCATGAATCGGCCTTGTGCCGGCTTTTGCTCTTACCGTTCTACAAGCGCGAGCCGGCGTCACGGTTTCAACAAATCCGCGCTTCCCAATCTGTCTGAAATTTATGTCCTGATACTAGGAAGGATCCGCCTGTCTATAGCTTGCGATCCCTCCTAACGCAAATCCCCAGAAAGAATAGGAATATTTTTTTTCGAGCTCAAGAATATGATCCATGCAGGCATCATAATCAGCTCTTGTTGCCCCGTGAACCGCCGCCAGAACATACGGATAATAAGAATGCTTATCTGCAAGGTATTTGACCGTTTCCTCCAAAAGTCGATTGTTGATTTTATCAGCGTCGATGCTGCCAAGAAAGCCGTTTAATTTCCGGTTTGTATTTTCGTTGTCCTTTTTTGTGTATTTGCCGCCCAAGTCGAACGAGACAACCAAATCGATTTTCAGGCGATCCGCAAAATCATAATAGTCTTTCATATGCTGAATCAAAACCGACTCAAATTCAGAACCGTTATAGTCTGTTGCCGCCGCGATCTGCTTTACAATATTAAAGGCCCCGGAATCCAGTAAAAATACCTTGCTGTTAAAATCATACGGCCGGCTCGTATACTCTCTGTAAATTTCGCCTTTCTTGTATATCAGCATTTGTCTGATATCGTTATACAAATCTCCGATACGGGAATACTCCGACACATGATCAAACGCACGGCTTTGGAATCGGTGCAGATAGCGATTATTGATATAATAATAGTTTACTAATGCCGGCGTGTCTTTTGTAAGCTCTGCATAGACAATCTCCCGATCCTTATCCCCATTGCCTCCGCCATAGTTATATACCTGAAAAAAAGACGGAGCCGGCAGCAGCTTTCCGTGAACATCAAAATTTTTCATCTTCTGCCCTCGCTTTTAAAATACGATCCGGTTTTTCGATCTGGTCCCAATAAATATGCTTTTGCAGTTTATCACAGCAGACAGAATTTTACAAGGTACAGTTCTTCTTAAACAGATTCATTTTCATCTCCACCGGCTTTCATTTTTTGTACATATGTTAAAATATCATGCAAAGCAAGCGCTGCGGCCAAGGAGCTGTGCTCGGATATCGTGTTTGAACGGATCAAGGCGGCGGATACGGACGGAAAAATTGCAAATCTATATCCGTTTGTATGGCGTGTGGCTCAGAATGTATAATGTATATGCGGATTTTTTCGATCGGCGAAGAAGACGGGCGTGCGCCCTCACGCCGCCTGAAGTTGGCGTAGGAGCCGAGGACTGCCGGATGAGCGTTGCAAAGTATTTTTCCGACTGGGGCTGTGGAAAAAGGCCGCAGCCCCAGCGTATCTAAAATTAAATTATTTATTTACAAATTCAATATCAACATTACCGTTATTACCAGATACCGTTAGCGTTTTTTCGCCGCTATCTTTATTCTCCGGAAGATTGCTTTCGCCTTTTTTTATTTCGGATTGGATAGAAAAATCGTCATAGCTTCCTGCAATCGTGCCGGAAATATCTCCATTTTTAACGGTCAGAGTCAGGGCACTGCCGACATCTAAGTCTCCAAAGGAAATATTTCCTCCATTTGAAGAAATATTTATACTACCGGTTACGGCCAATGCAGAAAGCGTGATATCCTCGTTTGTTGTGGATAGCGTAAGGCTTTCTAACAGTGCGTCCGGGATCTGCAGCGATATTTTCCGATATTCGGCAGCGGGTTTTCTCCCGATATAATCCGTCCATTCTTTATTGCTTGCACTTGCTATAGTCAACACATTTTCGTCAGAAACGGAAATATCGTAATACTCTTTACTATTTTCATAATATTTAATATGGACCTGTTCGTCCTCGGACAACGACACTTCAATTTCTCTATCCCGTACAGCAAGATCGATTCCATTGATCTGTGTATCTGACGTATAGCTTTTTTCCTCAAAGGGCTCGCTGCTGTTCGAGCAACCTGACAAAATGAAACCGCTTAATATAAGACATAATACAAGTGAAATGATTTTTTTCATAGTGATTCCTCCATAATTTTATCGATTAGAATTACAATTCTAGCTCATAATAGTATTCACCATTCTCGATCTTTCCAGTGAACTGAAATCCGAACGAAAGACATAATTTTTTGGCAATTTTATTTGCGTCATTTATCATTATGATTACTTTCTTAACACCTTGAATTTTCAGACCTCTCAAGACGTACGCAAAGGCTTTTTTTCCAAGCCCTTTATGCTGAAATCGATAATCGATCATAAAGCGACAAATGGCTGCTGTATCGGCTTGACCTTCTGCACGCTGATACATAAAAAAACCGATTGGCACATTGTTGTTATAAATGGCATTCGGGTGCATTTCCGGATAATATTTTGCTTCCGCGATGGAAATTGCGTTGCAGCATAAATATTCTTCCATAGTCGTACCAACGCCGTTTTGATTCGTCGTTAATTTGCACACATCAAATATATTTTGCGCGTCAACCGCTTTTATACGGATCATGATTCTCCCTCTTACTTATAAAGTCTTTTTCTTTAAGACCGCAAGCCCCACAAAAGACAGCACGGCGCTGAGCAGCAGACAGATCCCTATGTGTAAAACTGCATTGCTGTTAATCATAATGATTTGGAAAAAACTGGACAAGAGAGCCCGTAATGGCGCAATCGGCGTAAAAATACAAATCATTGCAACGAATATCGCGTCAGTCAGCCACCCATACCAATGCGGCTGCATGGATAACAGCACATGAAGAAAAACCATAACAAGCAGCAAAAAGAACATTTGCTGTAATCCGGCAACGATCATCCCGTTTTCCGTCCATTTACACACGTCCATCATATTGATAACCGTTTGCGCTGAATAAACAGGGTCAATTAACAGATGTATTGCTGTATTGACAAGGGAAATGCAGAACGCCAAGAAGCCATAGCTGGTCAGACAAGCGATAAAATAATTTTTTTTACTCGCGCCCAAATACATCAGCTTTGTGAAATCATAAAACACAAAAAAGAATGGGGTTAAGACAGCCAGCAGCCATGTGTAATTTCCATTGCTTAAAACAACGTCGCCGGAAGAGGTGGCGCAGAGCACCACAAGCGCAGTAATGATAAAACTGATCTGATTGCTCGCAAGCAATCGCTTTACAATCGCAAAAATAGCCGTCATCTTTTTACACCTCCCTTATGTCCCACCATTTGAATAAAGAAATCCTGCAAGGACAGCGGATGAATTTCTATTGAAGCAGTTTGTTCTGGCGGGGCGTCAAAGATATAGCTTGTTGCAAGACCGTTGACAGTATCTTGACTGATGATATTAAGATTTCGGGTTGCGGCCTCCACGTCTTTTTGTAGTCCGCTGATACGAAATGCTTTTGCTTCGACCGATTGCAATGTATCAAAGAAGCGGACGCTTCCTTTCTCAATAATGATCAGCTTTTGAATTGTCTTTGCGATTTCTTCGATGATGTGGGTGGATATGATAATAATTCGCGGGTGCTTCTGAAAGCTTTCTGTCAGCATATCGTAAAATTCCACGCGCATCATTGCGTCGAAGCCAAGAACAGGCTCATCTAAAAGAATGACATCTTTATTACTGGCCAAACAGATAATCGTGGACACCATGGTTTTCATGCCAAGAGAAAGCTGACGAAACCTCTTTTTCCCCTCCAGCTCAAAGCGTTCCATCATTTCCAAAGCAAAGTCGTAATCGTAGCTGGGGTTTACTTCCGAAGCAACCCGCAGCAGCCTGCGCACCGGAAGATTAAAATGCCTTGCAAAGTTTTCGATATAGCTGACGCCCGTATCCAAAGCGGATGTTGTTATTGTCTTACCGTCAACTTTAATAATGCCGTTTGTAATATTCTGATACCCGGCAATGGATTTGAGAAGCGTTGTTTTGCCGGCGCCGTTTCTGCCGAGCAGGCAATAAATACCCGGTTCATCAATCGAAAGGGTAATGTTTTTTAGGACGACTGTTTGCCTGTACTGCTTTGTTACTTGTTTGAGTTCTATCATATAGCATTCCTCCTACAGCATTGCATAGTCTATTGCTTTTCGCAATGTCCTATGCTAAAATGAATTGTAAACCTTTGTGTTACACAAAGGTCAATAGGAGAAAATAAAAATGATGAAATATTTTTCCGTTGGAGAAGCTGCAAGGGCTGTCCATACAACGAGCGAAACGCTGCGGCATTATGACCGTATCGGACTTGTGAAGCCAAGCAAAAAAGACGAATGGACGAATTACCGCTATTATACCGAACAGGATATTGTTCGCTTGAATACGGTACGGGCTTTGCAGCTTATGGACTTGCCTTTGCAGGAGATCAAAAAGGTTTTAGAATATGATGATCTTGAAAAAATTGTGGATTTTTTAGCGCAGGCAGAAAAAAAGGCGGATGAAAAAATAGCGGCCCTTCAGTACAGTAAATCAAAAATCCAGCTGGCAAAAGCAGACTATGAAAAAAAATTGCAGATGCGCAAAAATCCTCGCGGCGCCTTTATCAAGGATTTTCCAGAGCGTGTTATTTTACTGTCCGATACCTTAGAAGTGCCGACACTTGATAATCTTTGGAATTATCTCAGCCATTTCTATGATAAAGTTCCTCCTGCCTTAAAAGAGCAGTTTGCCTTTGAGGATTTAGCCGGAATCTATACCGAAAATGGAGTATCGCGGCTTTTGGCCGTCTGTGTTCGTTATGCGGAGATAGACGGATTAAAAATATTGCCAAAAGGGAAGTATCTATGCGCTGATTGTACCGAAGAAAACCGGGAACAGGTATTAAAAGAGATCATTCGTATGGCCCGAACAAAATATGGTGCTGAGCCGGCATTTACGGTACAGTTAATCGTTGTATCGGGCATTTTGCACTGGAATTATGAGGCGCAGGTCTATATTGGAAGCTGAAGCATCAGAAGCAGAAGCCTTGCTGCTGCTTTTAATGGATATAATAAATTATTTGGAGAGTGTGGGCAATTTCCGTAAATCTGTAAAAGAAGGGGACTTCTATGATGACATTTAATTCATGGGAGGACTATATGCCGTCGTTCGGATGGCAATATAAAGCAAGGGGAGAAGCCTATATACAAAATGCCAAATTATGAGCACGTCCGCAGGGAATTAAAACGCAGCGGCGTAGCATAGACACCACTTGCTTTCGTCAACTGTTTGTTATCTACAAACCTGCTTCGGCTTGTCTATTTCACATTCTCTGAAAACACAAAAATCCCACAAACTTCATCCTATCGTGGGGATGAAATCTGCGAGGCTTTTTATGTTTACATCGTCAGCTTTGCCCCCATGAAGCGCTGAGGCTTTTTGCCGTAGTTAACAGCACAAATTGCTTCTATAATTTCCGTTTGACGGTTTGTAGCATCTGGCAGGTCACAAACAATGTCATTAAGGTCATACGGACCATTACGAAAGTGACCTACAGATGCACCGCGGAACTCACCGTCAATTAATAGATACTGCAGAGGATCATGGTCATATTCAAGCCCCTCAGTCAACTCTTTTGCCATCTCTTTTAGAATGTGCTCATGAGCCTTATAAATAAAGTCATTGCGATGAATCGCATATACAAAATTCAAAGACTTTGGCTCATACGTTATCAACAATTCAGCATCACTCTTTAGCATATAACCCGAGTCTGACACAACCAAAATACCCTCTGAAACAAGTTCTCCAACAGCAAGCTTGATCTCTTTTTCCGGAAGCTTATAAAATGATTTTGCCATGGCCGTATCAAACCATACGATTCTATATGCGAAACGCTGGAGAACGATTTTCAGTGCTTCATTTCTTGTGTATTTATCCGGGTTCACCTCTGGGAACATCTCACCAAACTTATACCATCCGCGGTCCCATTCTCCGTCATACTGATCCTCATATATCAAAAATGCTTCCTGCAGGCGATGAAGGATTGGAGTTATTTGTTTTACAAGTAACCCGGTTTCTTCTTTAAGCTGCTGGATATTGAAGGGCCCCGCAGTTTCAATAAGTTCAAGCACACGAAGATGCTCTATTGTGGGTTTTGTAAGAGGCTTGCGGTAGAGAGCAAGAAACAGTTCCATGTCTTCCGGTACAATCCATCCGAGATTACCGCCAGAAAATCTACCTTTAATCAGCTTCCTATCGAGCTGACGTCGTCGGTTGAATTCAATATCATTGAAATCGGCGCGAAAAGTCAGTGTAGGAGGCTCTCCAAACCCATTCCAATAAACATTTTGTCCAGGCTGAGTATCACGGTAAAGCTTTTGATACTCTTCTTCATCGGCTTTCTTTACGAAGCATTGTCGCTCCATACGGAGAGATATTATCTTGGAATTCATTTTATTTCACTCCTTTCGGCACCCTTAGAAAGTCCAACTTTTTGTCCGCGCCCCTAGTCGATGCCTCTGATAATGATTGAAACATTGGTATCCGGTTTTGCTTCTTATGGAATTTATCGCCCTCTGTGTCGAACGCCACATGACGGGAAAAGTGCCTAAATCTAAGGATTTCTACAAGGTTTCTCTTTGTAGCAACACTATTGTCTCCACGTGAGTACCAAATTAAAACATATCCCCACAAAATTACGGAAATATCGTCAATATTTATACAGTACTAATACTGCTCGTGCGTCTCTTTTCCCACAAAATAATTACTTCATCAATTTTGCACCACACTGATGCAAAATTTATTTTTCTTTCATATCACCGATGCTCTCTTCCTCTATCTTACTAGCTTCTAATGCTTGATATTCCTGATTTAATTCTCGTAGTAATTCCTCTTCACTTGGTAGATATAATTTATATTTGGAAGCAAAAATCTGTGTTTCATTTTCAGGCAATGTATACTTAACTACAGACTCACTTTTATCTGCACACAAAACAATACCAATCGGCGGATTATCCCCTTCATTCATAAGTTCTCGTTCATAATAGTGAACATACATCTGCATCTGCCCTAAGTCCTGATGTGTTAAGTCTCCAACTTTTAAATCTATTAAAACAAAACATTTCAAAATATAATTATAAAATACAAGATCAATTCTAAAGTGACGTCCATCAAATGTTATTCTTTTCTGCCGCGCTACAAATGAAAAACCTCTGCCAAGTTCCAAAAGGAATTTTTGCAAATGTGTAATGAGCGCTTGCTCTAAATCACTTTCATAAAAATCATCATTAGGCGTCAATCCAAGAAATTCCAATACATATGGGTCACGGATAACATCTTCTGGTTTCTTCACTGGCTCCAATGTCCGTATTTCCTCCGCAACTTGCTCTTTATTTTTACTAGATAGTAATCTTTCATAAAAAAAGGAATTTATCTGACGCTCAAGTTGTCTTGTACTCCATTGAGATTTTACAGCTTCCTGCATATAAAATTCTCGTGCGTTTTCATTCTCCACTCGCATTAGAAGCCGATAATGTGTCCAACTCAATTCGCTACGCAGTGCGTAGCCATTTGGAAACGTTAAATAAAACTGTCGCATATTTTTCAAATTGGCAACAGTAAATCCTTTTCCGAAATCCTGTGTCATTTGCTTTGACAACTCTTTTAGCAAGCCTGTACCATACTCCGCCTTTTCATTGCCACCCTGTTCCTCAATGATTGATTTTCCTATATTCCAATAGGCTTCAACCATTGCAAAATTAGCCGTTTGATAGACTTTATTTCTTGCGGTGGTTAAGATATTCTTTATTTCATCATAGAAATTTTGATTCATTTCAAATATCCTTTCTAATTACACTCAATTGGTATCTCATTAGGCAAATACGGAATAATTGCATCAATAATATCACTTGCCCTCTTTCCTTTTATTTGCCTTACTATAAAATCCCTATAATCCTTATTATCCAATTTAAAAAAATGTCCTATTGACGTTGAAAGTGATTTACAATTAAAGACTCTTAATACATCTTTATATGTTTGTGTTTCAAGAACATGTTCAAACTTCGTCATCTGTTCCGTTTTTATTGTATCATAATCTATCTCTTCAAATAATTTATTTAATGTTTTTTTGGCTTTTTCCTCGTTTCTTTTTGATATATTGGCTACAGAAAGTCTATATTTCAGTTCGGATACAACAGCCTCGCATATTTGTTTATTTATCTCCTCCCTAAAACGTTCTTCAATAATATATTTTTTTACATTTTCTATTCTTGAATTATCAGGAAATTCCATTATTCTATTAACTACTTGAAGTAATTCTTCTGTTAAAAATAGATTTTCAACCTCTGCTACTTCTAAAGTAAAAATATTATCTTCTTTATAAGCTTCTATTTCATAATCGGTTCTATAATCACGATCTATAATTCCGAAACATTTAAAATTATGTAATTGTGCATTACTATTCATTGCCTTTGTTTGTGATATAACAGAACTACAACTCCCACAAGGAACTACATAATAATCCTTATATATTTCAGAGTATAATTTTGTATCATAACTATCATGCGTACCCTCTACGAATAAGACTGGTTTTCTATTCCCTAGAATATCTAACAAGAGTTGCTCTGGAAGTTCACTGTTCTGCACTTCTTCCCACTCCCAGGTGATACCATCAAATCCCTTAATCCATATTTTTTTTGAATTCTTATGATTTGAAGCAAATTGAGTATCGTGTGTTATGTAAATAAAGAAACAATCTTCCCGTTCAGCTTCAATTGCTTCCCACAGCTTATTCATTATCGACCGATGTAAATGAATTTCAGGTTCATCAATTATAATTGTTTTATCTGAAGGAACACACAAAGACTGTGCCATTAGATACAATCCAACTCTTTCACCATCACTCATATCTCTTCCTTTGTATTCATAGTATTGCCCATCCTTTTCAAAACCTGCTAATACCTTCCCATCTTCGATGATAATATCTCTATGAGGAAATACAGATTTCCAAATTCGCTGCAACTTGTCTATTACCATTTCAGGAACCACATTATGAATTTCTCCATTCTTTTCCCTTAGTTTACAATCTTTTATAAACTGTTCCTGCTGATTAATTTGCAGAGCTACTAATGCCGAAAGTACATTTTCGTAATCATTAAGCAAAGATGATGTATAATTCCATTTTTCACCATCCCATCCCCAACGCTGATTATGTTCTCCTGTCGGATTTTCTTGCCCGTAAATAATTAAATTTGTTGCCTGCTCATAACTTTTCTGCTGTATATAATTGCCAAACGTCAATGCTCTCTGAGCACCTATTCTGTGTGTATCATTTGGATTATTTTTTTCGATCCAAGCACCTAATTGACTTTTTCCAGAACCATTTGCTCCTATTATAATCATAGAATGGCATTTAACTTGATACTCGACTGGATTATTATTTTCTCCCGGCAATATATATTTATAATCTTTTTCTTCAATCATTTTCTATATCTCCTTGTAATATTCCAACGCATCCTTTATTGCTTCCACCTTCTCTGCTGTCGGATGTTTTCTCGGCTGTTTCAATTCTTCTACCGCATTAGGGGCATCATACATTGGCAAGCCCAAACTTCTCTTTACCTCCGCTATATAAGCAGTATGTACCTTGAAGCCATATTTAGCTTCTATGTATTTCTTTATCATTTTGTAGGTAACTCGCTCTTTCGGCTTGTACGCCTCGGCTCTTTTAGCGATATTATCAAGCGGCACTTTGCCCTCTCCCTCGCCAAACTCCACTTTTACGCTGATTGTGCTGTCAGGTTTTTTGTGGGAAAGCAGTACAACCGTCTCCACATGTGTCGTTGCTATGATAGGAACACATAGCGTTTACCTCGTCGGTTGTATCGGAACACAAATCAGCGCATTGTTTCGCAGCCTTACTATTCTTTCTCGGCGGCTTGAAGTTTGTCCCGACCACACTATTCTCAAATCCGGTCTTATAAATAAATGTTAGCATAGACGGGTCTTTGTTTCCATTATCATCATAGCCCCCGACAATCACTTTTTCAACTATGCTCTCGAAAACATATCGGTCAAAAGTGTTCAGCACTTCGTTCTGCTCCAATGTCTTTCGGAACTCTGAAATGCGTCTTTTCATGGTACTTTCTGTTTCTGCGGATTGCTGCAAATCCTCGCGTTGCTTTTGAAGCTGGTCGATCTGGCTACTCAAATCAAAATACTTTTGTTCGTATGTTTCTTTGTCAATGATTTCTTCAAGCCTCATGTCAACCAACTTTGCCCGCTTCGCGTCCAATGTAGCAATATCCTTTTCTACTTTGGCTAACTGCTTGCTTGCATTACTGTCCGAAAGAGTTTCTTCTGTTCGGGCAATAAATTCGTCTAACACATCTTTGTTATTTTGGCATAGAAGCCGATAGGATTCTATAAATGCCTGTTCAATCGTTTCTTCGGCAATACCTTTACTATCAGGACAAAACTTTTTGCCCTTTTTGGTGGCAGTTACACATTGCCAAATAGTCTTGTTATACTGTGAGCCACTATGCCAACTTCGCCTTGTAAGCGTACCTCCGCAAAAGCCACATTCCAGCATACAACTAAAGGCATATTTCCGACTAAACTTTTCACGCTTGCCGTCTGTGCCTAAACGACGCGGCTTTGCGCGACGCTTCAAAATCTCCTGTGCCTTTTCAAACATTTCTTCTGAAATTATGGCTTCATGGTGATCTCGGATATAAAACTGATCTTCTTCACCGAAATTATCCAAACGGCGTTTAGAGATAGGGTCGAGTGTAAATGTTTTCCCCATCAAAATGTCGCCTTTATATTTTTCATTTTTGATTATGCCAATAACTGTTGTTTCCGCCCATCGGGTACTGCCGCGTTTTGTCCTATATCCTAAATTTTCAAGCTCATGTGCAATTACAGAACCTCCGGCTCCCTCGATATAGCGTCGAAAGATATACCGTACTATTTCAGCTTCTTCCTCATTGATTGTAATGCTCTTATCCTCTGGGTGATAGTCATATCCCAAACACCCTTGAAACCCGACCAGTTCGCCGCGCTGCATTTTCATTTTCAAGCCTTTTTTAACATTAGCGGAAATATTCTCAACTTCCTGCTGTGCAACAGAACTCAAAATGACAAGTAGCAACTCTCCGTCCATCGTTAAAGTGTTTATATTTTCTTCTTCAAAGAAAACGGCAATACCTTTTTCTTTGAGCATACGAACGTACTTCAACGTGTCCAGCGTATTTCGGGCAAAGCGAGAAATAGACTTTGTGATTATCATATCGACATCACCGTTCATACAGTCGTTAATCAACCGTTGAAAGTCCTCCCGCTTCGTTACCTGTGTACCAGTAATTGCTTCATCTGCATAGATACCAGCCAAGTCCCATTCGGATTTGCTTTTAATCAAGTCAGTATAATGCTGAACTTGTGATTTGTAACTGTTGAGCTGATCTTCACTATCGGTACTCACTCGACAATAGGCAGCAACACGCAGGCGTTTTGTCAAGTTTGTCCTTGCTCTGGACGAAAGCACATTACGCGCTTTTATAATCTCTACGTCTTTCATATCGCTCCTCCTTTTTGTGTTCCTATCATAGTGTTATTATAACACATAGAGAGCAGCAATTCAAGACAGTAGATCGGAAACAATTTTGTAGTCTTTCATCAGACGACTTTTGATTAGGGAATATTCTCTATCAGAAATCAGCTTTTTTTCTAAAAGTTGTTTGAGAAAAGCAAGCTGCATACTATATCGAAGCAAATTGTCTTTCTTCAAAGAAAATCCCCCTTTCCGTAAATAGGAAATGGGCTTTTCATCGGACGGCTGCTGGCAACAGCTCCACGGGAGTTTCACCCCGTCCCATGCTTGTGGGTGCGCCGCGCAATGCTGTGAGGGCGTTCAACGCGGGAGTATCATTGTCCTGCCTGTACGGTCGTTGCCCGCAAGCTGCCACGCTTGCTTTGCGGCGCGGTGTTGTTCGCTCTGCTTTTCCCCTACGGGGAAAAGCGGTCATGGCGCACCCGCCGTTCGGCTCGGTACAGGGAGAATGTGTCCGATCTTGCCCTATGCTGCGCCGCCGCTAACTTGCGCCGCTTTCTTTGTCAAGGAGCAAACAGGGCAGATTTACGCAAAGCGGAAAGGGGTTAAACGCTTCGCGTTTACTTATCTGCCTTAAAGGATAGGACAGCCCGCATGAGCTTTGATTGCAGCCGTTCCCGCAAGTCCTCGTCTACTCCGTAATAGGTATTGCCGCGCTCGTCGCGGATTTTTCGGATAGACAGGTGGGCTATGTAGCTTTGGTAGTGCTGCATGACAATGTTCATGGCTTCCGGGTCGCCCTTTGTCGCGGCTAAAATGACCGGGTAGGGCAATAAGCCGCGCTCGTCGGTGTTACAATTCGTCCCATTCATCGGCGCGTTCCTCCAAGTATCGTTTTAGCAGTTCAAAAGAGCTTGTCCGGCGGTACTGTACTGTGCTGCGGGGTACTTTCATCAGCTCCGCAATCTCAACATCTGTCATGTCGAAAAAGTAGTACAGCAGTACGGCTTGACGTTTTTCGTCCGGCAGGGAGTGCAGAGCTTCGGCAAGCAGTTTCGCGGTGATCTTCAAGCCGCCCGCGCAAAAGGCTTCTTCGTCCTCGTTGACAAAATATCTGTCAACGGTATAAAGCTGCTTTTCTTCTTGCGGGGTAAGGTCTGCAAAGCTCACTTCGTGCCGCTTACGGCTTTTACGTTCCCGGCAAGCGTCAATCAGTTCGTTGCGCAACGTGCGTTTGCAGTACGCATTAAACTCACATCTCGTTTGCCATTCAAACCGAGCAGGGTAATCCATGTTCTCACCCCCTCTCGTTCCCGGGGGCGGGTTATTTATCCCCTTTCGGCTGCCTTCCACGGACGTGCCGTGTCTATGCCAAATGGAAAAGCAAAGTTTTTGAAAAAACTTTTGCGAACAGCAAAATGCGCCCGCCTGCAAGACGCGGACGAGCGCAAAGGAAATGTAAGCAGTATTTAGATGTATTGACAGTTCATACTCATAGCCGGAATATCCCGCTGGTGGGTAATGGCTTTTTTTGACAGTAAAGCGTTAGGCGGGTTACAGTAAATGAAAATGGACACGACGATACCTCCAAGATACCGCCGTATCCTTAAAAAAGGGCGACTTTAACACACCCCCCGTATTCTCATTTTTGAAAAAAAGAAAACGGCGGCTTCGATTTTTCAAAGCCGTCGTTTCCAATAGGCGTGTCAATAGGGCTGCTGCACGACGGCTTTTTTTCTTTTGCCGTCGTCCGGCAGCTTGATAACAGGCTATTCCTCTTTCTGAGGATTATTATAAAATCCAAATGTCACAGAAATGTCCGAGCAGCACTAATTTTCGACAGAAAAACAGGCTGAAATGTTACAAAGCGCGGAGATTTCAAAAAATTTTCGTTGAAAACATAAAAAAGAGAACCGGGGCAGCTATAAACTGCCCCGGTTCTCATACTTGGAGATTATTCTGTTACCCTAATTTGTTCCACAAGTGAATGCTTTTTCAAGCTGTTCAACATGAACGCCGTTAATATTATCTGCATGATAATCAAGAATACCAAGTACCCTAAAATTACAACCCATGGAAATTCATAAAAGTAGTAGGGGTTAGCGGCTCTTATTGCGTTTACGCACAAAGCGCCTAAACCCGAACCAAGGCACACGGTAAAAATGGTGGTTATTAGCGCATAGATGATACCTTCATAACGGAGCATTTGCGCTAATTGCTTTTTACTTAATCCGATTGCCTGTAAAACTCCGATTTCTTGTCTGCGTGATAAGAAGTTGGTTATCGTTGTATTTATTAGATTTATCAAAGAGAAACAAGCGATACAGATCGCAACAATTAGCATTACGCTATTCATAAATTGCTGCTGATAGGTATAGTAATTTAGGCTTTCCTTGAATGTATAAATTGAAAGTCCAGGGTTTTTGCTTATTATTTGCAATAATGGGCTTTCGACAGAGGTAGTCTTTTCGCTATCCGTACTGATTTCTAAAATGTCAGTACAATCCGCTTGCATAATATCGTTCATAAGAGTTACAGGCATTGTAAAGCACTTTTTGTTCCCTGCATACTGATAATTGCTTACAATCCCCATAACGGTAAATGGTTCCGTCACATTTTCGCCCGCCGCATTTGTAAGCTCAATTTCGACAATATCCCCAAGCGAAGCTGAACAGTAGCCATCATCTGCCCGATCTTGCAGTAAAACAACGCCACGTTGAGAAACTAATGTGTCATAATCTACGGTTCCTTCAAGCAGATTAGCTTCTAACGCCGAAACTTCATCTTTGGTATATCCTTGAACATTTTTTACCCGCGAGCCATTTACATTACAAACAGCGTCAATAGAGTACCAGCGTTTAACACCCGTAACACCGTCCAAAGCTGTAATTTCATTTATAAAATCATCATCAAATATATTTTGCGCTTGTAATTGAGAAAGAGAAACATCATCATTTTCGTTTAATTCAAGTTGATATTCTCCGAAAGGAAAACTTTTTCCTCTAACTTCTGCTACTCCATTGTAAGAAACCATAAGCGTAGATACCGTTACAAGCAAAACTCCACCAATGGATAAGGAAACAATCGTTAAGAGGAATTTTCTCTTATTTCTCAACAAATTAACCTTTGCTAACGACAGCGGCGATATTGTGCGGTGCAGCTTATTGCTTTCCGTTGCTCCGCCTTGATAAGTAGTATATCTTGTGGCTTCAATCGGTGAAACAAGAGAAGCCTTTTTTACAGGTGTACGAATGGAAAACATTGTAATGAAAAATGCAAATATGCCTACAACCGCCGTTATAATCAAAGAGGTAAGCCAATTCCAGCCATTTGGAATTATAAAATACCCGATAAGATTTCCTGCAATCAAGCCAAGCGGAATACCAATTCCAGCCAATTTTTTGCCCTCAAGATAGACGATTTTCTTAATCTGCTTTTTGGTGGTTCCAATCGTGCGGAGCTGTCCGTAGCTTCTGATGTTTTCGGCAACGGAAATGTAAAAGATAGAATATATTACAATTCCAGAGCCTATAAAGGTAATCGCTCCAATCAAAAGATATAAATACATATCACTGTTAATAAGCCCTCTTTCCATCGTTACAAAATAGTCGGAGCGCACAATAACCTGTTCGTCAGAGATATTAAGGCTTTTTGCCAACTCATTCGCATAGTTAGTAGCTTCTTCTTCGGACATATTCTCCGCATTTTTCAACCCAACATAGTAATCTAATGTGGCGGTCCCACCGTTTTGTTGATCGGCGTATTCTTTCGATACCATACCCATATAGCTGCCTATGTCGCCCATTTCTACGTTAATAATACCCGATAAAATAAAACTAATCGTTTGACCATTTGCAAGAGGAATGGAAATTGTTTGACCGAGTTCCGTTCCATAGCCCAATTCTTTCAAGAAAGACTTTTGCAGCATGATTTCATTTGCGGAAACAGGGATATTCCCGCTATATGTCATTCCTTGTGCATCAAACATTTCCGCATTTCCGTATTGCAGATAGAAAGTTGAATTATTCACCTGTTCAGTAGACACAAGTGTAAACTCACCAATCCAATCAATTTGGTTTTGTTCATATAACTTGTCGCCCTGTTCCTGCGTTATATTTGTGAATACAATTTGTGCTGTATCTTTTGTGCGGTTGATAGTTGCTTGTGAAGTCCCAAATCCATAAAGCATAATCGCTAATAACAGTGCTGCCGCAAGAGCAATCGTGATTATTGTAAAAAGATTTCTTTTCCTATTTGCGGATATACTTCTATTCGATATGCGTTTCACAACAGCACTGGTATCATTCTCAAAAGGCCATGTCATAGTATTCACCCTCCTTATCCTACGATTTTTCCGTCCTCAATACGGACAATCCGATCTGCAAGGCGGGCAATATCGTTGTTGTGGGTAATCATCACTACGGTTTGGTGAAATTCGGTACTGGTTCGTTTAATAAGCCCAAGAACATCTGCGCTGGTCTTGCTGTCAAGGTTTCCGGTGGGTTCATCGGCAAGAATGATCGCCGGTTTGGTAATCAAGGCGCGGGCAATCGCTACACGCTGCTGTTGACCGCCGGAAAGGTGGTTCGGCATATTTTTCAGCTTGTCGTCCAGTCCGAGCATATTTACAACATTGTCCATAAATTGCGGGTCTGCCGTATCTCCGTCTAACTCTACGGGAAGCACGATATTTTCATATACATTCAGAATGGGGACAAGGTTGTAGTTCTGAAAGATAAAGCCGATATTGCGGCGGCGAAAAATCGTAAGCTGTTCATCGTTCATCTTGGATATATCCTTGTCCCGCACAAAGACGCTGCCGGAAGTGGGCGTGTCAAGCCCGCCCATCATGTGCAGCAAGGTGGATTTACCGCTGCCGGACGTACCGACAACAGCTACAAATTCGCCCTCGTCTACGGAAAAGTTCACTCCATCAAGGGCGCGGGTAATGTTCGGCTCTGTGCCGTAATACTTTTTCAGATCAATCGTCTGTAAAATGCTCATAAAATTCAATCCTTTCTTTGTTTGTTGTAAATGCGGAACGCTGCTGCGCCGGTGGTAGCCAACTGTTATTCGTTCATTTTTGTTGATTTATAAATGCAAATTATACACCAGTAAGATGGTTAACATAATGAGTTTACTGGGGCTATCGCACTAATCACTTTAGTGTGATAGCCCCAGTCTGCCTTATTCAAGAACTTGAGGGTTTTCTACATAAGAGCGAACTACTGTACCACAATTTTTACAAATTACATGAACCAAATTTTCGCCTTTAAATGTCAAAGTTTTATTTGGCTGAACTTTTGCATAAGTGGATTGGATACCCTCAACAACATCTTTGCCCCCGCACCACGGGCAAACATACTGTTTCTGCTCAATCATAGAACGTACCTCCTTTCTGGTTGATAAGGATAGTATAAAACTCAAATGTCACAGAAATGTCCGCGTCAATGAGAAATTCGATTGAAAAACACGCTGAAATGTTACAAAGCGCGGACATTTCAAAAAGAAATTGCGGCAGGCAGCTTCAAAATGCTGCCCGCCACCAGCTTAACGCAAAGGAAGCATAATAGAAAAAGCAGAGCCGTTTCCTAATTCCGATACAACTTTAATGTAACCGCCTTGCTGCGTAATAATTTCACGCGCCAAATATAAGCCGATACCGACGCCCGGCTGGTCGTGTACTTCTTCTTCACGATAGAAGCGACGGAAGATTGCCGCCTGGTTGCTTTCGGAAATGCCTTTGCCTGTATCTGCAACTTTAATCTCTACATACATTTCCCATTCTTCAACGGTGACGGTGATTTTGCCGCCCGCTGGCGTATATTTTACTGCATTATCCAACAGGTTAAAAAGGGCTTCAGCCGTCCATTTGCTATCATGGGCAACCGTCAGATTTTCGGGGCAATCTACGGACACGCCAATTTGCTTTTTTTCAGCAGCATACACAATTCCACTCATAGCTTGGGCGACAGTATCATAAATACGTCCCGGCTTCTTTTCTAAACGAATAACGCCTGTTTCAAGACGTGAAGTTTTTACAAGGGCTTGAAAAAGGAAATCCAGCTTGTCCGTCTGGCTGCGAACTCCCTTAATAAAATCAATGCGCTCCGCTTCCGTTACGGGTCTTGTAAGCAACGTATCTGTAACCATTTTCAAATTGCTAACGGGCGTTTTTACTTGGTGGGAAATATCCGACACAAGGGTTTGTAATTCCTGCCGTTCTTCTTCCACCTTGCGGCGGTTTCCCTGCATAATCTGATAAAGACGGGTTAGGCGGTGATTGACACGGGCAAAGAGAGTTTCGCTGTTATCTGTCTGTTTCGGCTCCTCGTCGCCATCAATCATATTATCAAGGGTTTTGCATAGTTCAGAAGTAAATAGGGAAAGCCGTTTCCCGAAAGTCTGCGTTAGTACAAAAAACCATGCAAAGGCGCAAACGATAAGCGCGGCTCCTGCTATCAATACCGCGATTTCAAGCGTTAAAGAAAATAAGATAAGCGTAATCGCCGTCATGGAGAGCAGCAGCCCAGCACAAATCCATAGAAACAGACGCTTAACAGAAATAGGACGGTTTTTCATTTTGCTTCGCCTCCCGTCCATTGATAGCCCATGCCGTAAACTGTCTTGATATAGGGCGTGCCGCCATCTGCTTCAATTTTGCTGCGAATACGGCTTACTGTTGTTGTCAGCGTATGCTCGTCAACAAATTTTTCGTCTATATCCCATAGCTTTTCTAAAAGCTGTCCGCGAGTTAAAACCTGTTTGGGATTTTTACGGAACAGGTTTAACATTTTGTACTCCATCGGGGAGAGTGTCAACGCTTTTCCATTCAAAGAAGCTGTCTGTTCCGAGAAATCAAGAAACAGCCTACCGTCGTCGTAAATGTCCTTTGCGGGCTTATGATGTTCCAGCATAGAGAACATGGCTTTGATTTTCCGCTGCAAGGCTCCTATGACAAAGGGTTTTGTAATATAGTCCACCGCACCCACTTCATAACCGCGTATCTGGTCGCTTTCCTGATCGTTTGCGGTTAGGAAAATTACAATCGTGTCTGCGTGTTCCGGCTTAATTAGTTTGCACAAATCATAACCGTTTCCGTCCGGCAGGTTAATATCCAGCAGGACTAAATCAAATTCCTTTGAATTTAGGGCTTGTGCCGCTGTCCTTGCATTTAGGACGGACGTTATTTCATATCCGTCCGCCGTCAAATTGTAAGAAAGCATTTTATTCAAAAAGCTGTCGTCCTCAACAACTAAAACGCGTTTCATAACCTCACTTCCTTTCCTTTGGGTAGAGTATATCAAGTAAATGTCCGCGAAATGTTACAGAGGAATATTTTGTTTTCTTCTTCCGTCAATCGGCTTTTCCGCGTCTTTGGGTATCAACCAAACACGGCTGAACTTTACCGCGCCGGGTATGCGCTCGCCCTCGCAAAGTTTCTGTACCCGCCTTTCGGAAATGCCCCATTTTGCCGCTGCTTCCGCGCAAGATATATATTCCATACAAGCACCCGTCCTTTCTGCTTAAAACCTACCATGATATATTATATACGGTCGAGCGAATAATAACAATAGGCAAAGCGTGAATAATAGGAAGTATTTAAGCCAATGCTATGAATTGTGTAGACATATCCAAAAGGAAAGGTGAACAGTAGAATGTAATAGGGTGAATAAAAATGGCGAAACGACCTGTACCATTGTACGATTTTAAGGCTTTCGGGGCAGCCATAAAAGCCGCGAGAAAAGAATACGGCGAGAGCCGGAAAAAGGTAAGCGACGAGTTATATATTTCCCCGCGCTACCTTGCGAATATCGAGAACAAGGGGCAACAGCCGAGTTTACAGGTGTTCTATGACCTTGTAACCCGGTATCATATTTCGGTAGATCAATTTTTCTTTCCGAACAGCGACGCGGAGAAATCCACCAATCGTCGGCAGCTTGACGCGCTGCTGGACGGTATGAGCGATAAGGGCATACGGATTGTAACCGCAACGGCAAGGGAAATTACGGAAGTCGAAAAAGAGTAAGCACAAAGCAAAACAGGAAAAAGGACGCTATGGGAACGCATTGTTTCTATGGCGTTTTTCTTTTTCTGCGGAAGTTTTCGGCAAATCTGCGCTTTCATCGTGGGAGAATACGAAAAGATGAATAGCAAGCATAGGAAAGGGGTACCCTTTCCGTATTTTCGCCCCCTGCGCCCTGCGGCGCGGCGGCTGAAAATTGCTTGTTGGGAAGTGTCCCAAACCCTCTTTGCAGGGAGAAAGGAGCGCGGCATGAGCGGCAGGAAACGGACGGTGCAAATCAAATTCAGAGTAACCGAGGAAGAACGGGCATTGATTGAGCAGAAAATGAAGCTCGTCCCCACCCGGAACATGGAAAGCTATCTGCGGAAAATGGCAATCGACGGGTATATCATTCAGATAGACCATAGCGACATAAAGGCTATGACAGCAGAGATACAGAAAATCGGGGTCAATATCAATCAGATAGCGCGGCGCGTCAATGCGACGGGCAGCGTCTATAAAGAGGACATAGCGGAGATCAAGGGGGTGCTTGCGGAGATATGGCGGTTACAAAGATTAAACCTGTTAAAAGCACGTTGAGCAAAGCCCTTGACTATATTCAAAACTCGGATAAAACCGACGGAAAAATGCTTGTGTCCTCTTTCGGCTGCTCCTATGAAACGGCAGACATTGAGTTTGCTTTTACCCTGTCGCAAGCGTTGGATAAGGGAAACAACCTCGCCCACCACTTGATACAATCCTTTGAGCCGGGGGAAGTCGATTACGAAAAAGCCCATGAGATCGGGCGGCAGCTTGCCGACGCGGTAACAAAGGGGCAGCATGAATACGTCCTCACGACGCACATTGACAAGGGGCATATCCATAACCATATCATTTTTTGTGCGGTCAACTTTGTAGACCACCACAAGTACGTTTCCAATAAGCGCACCTATTACGGCATACGCAACATCAGCGACAGGCTGTGCCGGGAAAACGGCTTGTCGGTGGTCGTGCCGGAGAAAGGCAGCAAGGGGAAAAATTATGCCGCGTACCACAAGGAGAAATCCGCAAAGGCAAAACTAAAGATTGCCATCGATACCCTTATCCCGCAAGTAAACAGCTTCGAGGAATTGCTATCCCGTCTGCAAGGGTTGGGCTATGAGATAAAGCGCGGAAAATATGTGTCCTGCCTTGTGCCGGGGCAGGAACGGTTTACCCGCTTAAAGACTATCGGCGCAGACTACACCGAGGAAGCAATCAAGGAACGGATAGAGGGCAAGCATACCCGCGCTGCAAAAGTCCCGCAAGCAGATCGGGGCGTGTCGCTGCTCATTGACATTGAAAACAGTATCAAAGCGGCGCAGAGCCGGGGCTATGAACAATGGGCGAAAATCCACAATCTGAAACAGGCGGCAAAGACGTATAACTTCCTCACAACCCACGGGATTGAACAGTACGGGGATTTGACCGCCAAGATCGCAGAAGTCCAGGCGGCAAGCGGACAGGCGGCAGAAGCATTAAAGGACGTGGAAGCAAGGCTTTCCGATATGGCGGTGCTTATCAAGAACATTACCACCTACCAAAAAACAAAGCCCGCCTATGACGCTTACCGCAAGGCAAAAGACAGGGGCAGCTGCCGGGCAGCCCATGAGCGAGATATAATCCTGCATGAAGCGGCAGTAAAGGCAATCAAGGGGGCGGGCATTTCCAAACTTCCCGATATTGCCGCGCTGCAAGCGGAGTATGCCAAACTGCAAGAGCAAAAAGAAGCCCTGTACGCCGAGTATGGCAAACGCAAAAAACAAGTCAAGGAATACGACGTTATCAAGCGGAATGTTGACAGCATTTTGAAAATGGAGCGTCCGCCGGAACGCGAAAAAGAAGCAGAACGGGAATAAGGCTTTGGGTGGATTTTTTTACTTATTCATGCTACAATTTTTAATGAAGATAAAAGAGGAAGTGGTTAGATGAGATTTTCAGAAATATTGAACAGACTTACAGGCATTAGTTGTCCTGTATTTGGAATATCATGGAATCCCGTTGATACAGAGCGCAGTATAGCCAGACGGATAATTATTTTTTTAGAACCGCGTAGGGTGCTATATTCGGCATACGAATATGAGTCTGTATGTCCTTGTATTACATCAGTTACAGAAATAAAGAATTATCTTACCTCTGAACTCCAACAAATAGATGAAAAGTCAGAACTTAATTCTTATGTTAGAGCTATGCGTAATGCTTGTAATAAATTCTTGAGCAAATGTCCAGACCGTAAAGAGTTTCGTTGTCATGCTTGCCAAAATGGAAACATTGATAATTGGATTTTTACATCAGCAGTAGGAGAACTTCGCGGTGTTTTTGGTGTAATGGTGGGACAAATTGCTAAATCTTATGGGCTTGATGTAGAGGACGATTTGGCGCAGATTATTCCAGAATAATCGCCATTACAAAGAAAAAATGAAAGGATATTTAATTATGTCAGACTTCAAAGACATCGATTTATCGAAATTTAGTTTGGATTTAACCAAAACCATGCAATATGTAAACCCGATACAAGACCACATGACACGAATGCAAAGAGAGCAGGAAGAAACCATTAGAAGTATTCAAAAAGCACGAGAGGAAAAAGAAGCCGAGGAACTGCGTCGTCATAACGAATTAGTCGCTGCATTAAAAGAAGCCGGAGAAAAGGGTGCAACGATTGTAATTGGCGATAACGCTAACGGAATACAAATACAACAAAATTCTGACGGTTCTACGCAGGAGATGACAAATTCGCAAACATTTAACTACGATAAGGCGCTTGAAGTCTTAAAAGAGATAAAAGAATATATAGATTTTCCTCAATTCCAAGCAACTTTTGGGGAAAATTCCGACAATGTAAAAGCAATCATTGAAGAAACTATTGAA
>ENA-UOIY01000998-UOIY01000998.1-human-gut-metagenome-genome-assembly--contig:-P114-NODE-998-length-35667-cov-7.422161_pt1 | contig 35667 bp, 27 predicted proteins | sample MGYA00242335_ERZ723882 | MGnify/ENA metagenome assembly ERZ723882
GTTTGTTTTTTGCTTTACAAAACCTTTTTTATATGGTATTATCCATTCATAACACTTTATTACGCTAAATTACTAACGCGTTAAACCGAGGTAAAAATATGAAAAAGAAAATCACCGTTATTGTTTCGATTATTTCAATAGTTTTCGTGATGGCGTTTGCGCTTGCAGCCTGCAACAAGGAAACAAAACCCGGCTACACCGCGCTCTCGGCGCAGGCAGACGTTTTCAAGGAACTCAACGCCAAAACCGCCGACGTTGGCATAATGGACTACACGATGGCGAACTATCTTCTGAGCGTCGACTCCGCAATGGCGAAAAATCTGACGATCGCCGACGTGGAATTTGAAAAAGAATACTACGGCATCGCTTTCAGAAAAGCAGCCGACGGCAAATACAACGCCCTTACCGACCTTGTCAATCAAGTTCTTGTTGAACTTAAAAACGCCGACTACAAAACAATCGCCGAAAACTACGGCATCGACGGCGCAACGCTTGACCTGACCTACACCGCTCCCACGGGCGAAGCGGACAATACGGAACTTGACTATATCAAAAGCAAAGGCAAAATCGTCATCGGATTCACCTTGAACGCGCCAATGGCTCTCGGCGAAGGCGACAAAACGACGGGCGGTTTCGACACCGACCTTGCAAAAGCGGTCTTTGCAAAAATCAGCGAGAAAGTCGGCAAGACAATCTCGGTCGAATTCAAACTTATCGATTGGGGCAAGAAGGAATCCGAAATGGAAGCAAAAACCATCGACTGCGTATGGAACGGTCTGACCGTAACGCCGGCACGTGCCGCACAATGGTCGATAACGATGAACTACCTTGAAAACAAACAATGCGCCGTCATCAGAAAAGCCGACAAGGATAAATACAACTCCTACGACGCTTTGAAAAAAGCGCGCATCGTGGCGGAAGACGGCTCGGCAGGCGAAGACGCCGCAAAAGAAATTCTCGGCATAAAATAATTAAACAAAAAAATACTTTTTCGATTTCGCCGTGCAAACGGCGAAATCTACCTTTTTTACGGACTTATAAATATGGTTTTATCGACAGCAACAATTTCATTTTCGGAAGTGACGAGGCAACTTTTCACGGGGTTCGGGACGACGTGTCTTCTGTTTATTCTGACGCTTGTCCTGTCCGTGCCTTTGGGGCTTATCGTCTGCTTCGGCTCGATGTCGAAGTTCAAACCGCTTCAATATCTTTCAAAACTTATCGTATGGATTATCCGCGGCACGCCGCTTATGCTTCAAATCATAGTGGTATTTTACGTGCCGGGGCTTTTGTTCGATTATCCGATGCAATCGCGATTCACGGCGGTACTTGTGGCGTTTGTGATAAACTACGCCTGCTACTTTTCGGAAATTTATCGCGGCGGGATCCAGTCGATACCGCGCGGACAAACGGAAGCGGCGGCGGTCTTAGGCATGAAGAAATCGCAGGCATTCTTTTACGTAACCCTGCCGCAGGTCGTGAAGCGCATTATGCCCCCGATGTCCAACGAAATAATCACGCTTGTCAAGGACACGTCGCTTGCGCGCGTCATCGGCGTTGTGGAACTCATCAAATTCAGCGAGCAAATCGTCAACAATTACGTCGTGTTGTGGCCGCTTTTCTATGCGGGCGTATTTTATCTCGTATTCAGCGGACTGCTCACTCTTCTTTTCCGCTACATCGAAAAGAAGCTGGACTATTATAAGGTATAAAAAATGGCAATTCTCAATGTTAAAAATCTGAAAAAATCGTTCGGCGCGCAGGAAGTGCTGAAAGGCATAAATTTTGAAATGGACAAAGGCGAAGTCGTGGTAATTATCGGCTCGTCGGGCAGCGGAAAGACGACGCTCCTTCGGTGCTTAAACTTTTTGGAGACCGCCGACGACGGACAAATCATCGTTGACGGCGAAACTCTTTTCGACGGCGCAAGCGACAAAAACGAAAAATACAACGACCTTCGGAAAAAACGGCTGCACTTCGGACTTGTGTTCCAGCAGTTCAATTTGTTCCCGCATATGAACGTTTTGAAGAACGTGAAAATATCTGCGGAACTCCTGGCAAAAGACAAGATAAAACAGCAAATTAAGGAGTTAAAACAGCAAAAAGTGCGCAGTAAAGCGTTGAGTTTGCAAAAAAAGCAACTTAAAGAAGCCGAGTTTTCGGCAATCGACGCCCGCGCGAAAGAGACTCTTTCAAAGGTCGGGCTTCTGGACAGATGCGCGGCATATCCTTGCGAACTTTCGGGCGGACAACAGCAGCGCGTCGCAATCGCAAGAGCCCTTGCGCTCTCCCCCGATATCTTGTGCTTTGACGAGCCGACGTCCGCGCTTGATCCCGAACTTACGGGCGAAGTCCTGAAAGTCATAAAGGGGCTTAAAGGCGACAGCACAATGATTATCGTAACGCACGAAATGGACTTTGCAAGAAAGGTTGCCGACCGCGTCGTGTTTATGGCGGACGGCGAAGTCGCCGAATACGGCACGCCCGACGAAATCTTCGACAATCCCAAATCCGAGAAGCTGAAAGCGTTTTTGTTGAACTCCACATCGACGTTTGAATAAAATATTTTGTTTTCATGTTGCTCTCGTTCCGCGTGAAATAATGTTTTGTCGGACGGACGAACATTGTTTTCAATAAGGTTACCCTTCCGGGAGATTGCCACAGCGCCGCAATACGGCGCTTCGCAATGACACAAAGTGCGTTGCACGGAACAACATAAAGAGAGTCCGTCTATCACGACTTTACTTGCAAGTAAACAAAACCTTGTTCCTTCCGTACGAAGTACTCTGTCATTGCGAGCGTAGCGTGGCAATCTCCCGGAAGGGAATCCTTGTCAGAAACTTATCACTAAAAACTCATATCGGGTTTGTTTTTTGCTTTTCATTTTTGAAAATATTTGTATAATAACGTTTATGAACAACGTTGAAAATCACAAGAAAAACAAAGAAATCGCGACGCTTGGGATAACGCTTGCCCTTGTCGTCGTATTGCAGGCTCTTGCGGAAATCATACAAAAATTCGGGCTGCCGATAAGTTTTGCGCTGGGGCTTATTCCCGTCTTCGTCTGCGGACAGGTTTACGGCGTGAAATTCGGCGCGATCTCGGGCGGCGTATTCGGGCTTGTAAGTTTGTTTATCGCGCTTATTTATTCGGGCAGTATTCCCATGTACGCCGTTGCGATAAACCCGCTCGTATCGGTGCTTCCGCGCATATTGTGCGGCACCGTCTGCGCGCTCGTATACAAAGGGCTGAGCAAGGCGGCGGCGAAATCGACAAAACCGCGCACCGAAAAACAAAAACGCGCCGTGAACTTTGCAATCGGCTGTTTTTCAACGATTTGCGGCGTTATCACCAACACGATATTGTTCCTTTCAATGTTTCTGGCATTCGCGCACGGCAAAAACTACGACGGACTTGTCATAAATTTTAAGTGGCTTTTGTCAAGCGTGGTTGCAATCAATACCGTTGTCGAACTTTGCCTGTTTGCGGTAATCGTGCCGTCGATAACCGTAGTTTTGAATATTATCGAAAACAAACGTCAAGATGAAAACGGGGAAATTTAGCGATATTTTGCCTTTTCGACAGAACCCGAAAATTCGTGAGAAAAGGGGACCCCAAAAGATACTTTTGTACTTTTGGGGAAAAGGCGCACACAAGCAAAAGAGTGAGCGTTATCGCTCCCGATAACGTGATTTCAAAAGCGAAGTGTGCGACGCGTACACTAGGATTTTTCAGAACCTGCCGAGAAAAACACAATCTCATCTAAATTTCCCCGTTTTCGGGGGATTTTAACTCTCGGAAGATTTTTCAAATTAAAAACTCTCGCGATTTTGCGAGGGTTTTTTAGGTTTTATTCTTTCTCGTCGTTTGCGGTTTGTTCGTTTGCGGTTTGTTCGTCCGTGGGCGGGGTTTGTTCGTTTTTATGGGCATTTTGTTCCGTTTCGGTCGGCGCGTCCGTTTTCTTTTTGCGGCCTATCAGCTTTTCAAGTTTAGGGAAAAGCGGGGTGTAGTCGAAAACTTTGTCAAGCCCTTTCCCGATTACCGCGATTATCGGGGCGTTTATCAACGTCGTGACAATCGTCCCAAGCCCCAGGCTATGATAACTTGTCGATGCGATATTTTTCCAGTCAAAGGTATTCGCGTCCCTGAATATCGTAAGAGCAAGCACCACGGACAGCACCAGAAAAGATAAGTCGAAAACGAGTTTCACCCTGTTTATTTTCAGGGAATATCTGTCGGACAGTTCCGCAACGAAAAGTTCGTGCACCTGAAGCGGCATATACGTCCTGAAAAAGCACGCCACGCCCGCCGCCGTCATCACGTCGCCCGCGATAAGCATAATCCATTTTAAGTACGCTTCTGTGAGCACGACGTTTTTGAAAACCAACATCCACATATCCATCACGTAGCCGTATATCACCGCCACCGCAAACGCCAGCAGGTATCGCCAGTTCACCCGTTGCACGACGGCGCACATTATAAGGAGAATCGCGCCCTGCACAAGATATTCGACCGTGCCCACCGATACTGCCCACAACGGTCTTATCGCTTCGTACACGATAAAAGTCGGCGCGGCAATCATCGAAACCCCGAGATCGGCTTTCTTGCTCATCGTCACGCCAAGCGCGACAAGGAATATGCCCAGCACCCACATAAGTTCCGCGGTCTTCGGGATTTTTTTAAGCGGTTTTTTCATTGGTTCACCTTGAATTTTCTCTCGATATATTATCACCGCGGGGGAAAAGTTGCAAGCGATTTTCAAAGAAATATGCGCCCTTTCGGACGCATACTTTGTTTTTTGAGATGGGGCGCGGTTATTGCCACGTTCCGTTGTTGTAATTATAGGTTCTGTCTGTCGCCGCCGCAACCGTCGAGTTGTCCGCATTTACAAACACCGGCGATTTGGTTACGCCGCATATATCGTTGAACGTAAATACGATATATATTCCGCTCCTTACCATAGTTCCTTCGCCTTCCGCCGAGTGAACACCGCTTATCGTGGCGTTTACCCCGACCGCGACCACACCCGCGTTATCCGACGTTACGTTTCCGCCGAGTGCGCCGTTGACGTTCATCGTGCCGTTTACAATAAGTTTCGCGTCGCCGCGGCTTGCTCCCGGATACGGGTAAGTCGAAATATCGGTGAACGATTTATCGTACATAACGAGTGTTCCGTTAAGGTTATATATGCCGCCGCTTTCAACGGTAATCGTTGCGCCCGGCAATGCTTTGAACATATAGCTTTGCGTAAACGTTGCGCCGTTTTTGAGCGTAATATCGGTACGACCGTCAATCGGGAAGAAAACTTTTTCTGATGTCATATTTACGGTCTTCTTTATCACTTTTACGCTTAATGACGTGTAGCCGTCATTAATCTCGTCAAACAAATCAAACCTTACTCTGTCACCGCTCATCGATTTTATGATTTTGCTGTTGTTCCCGACAAGTCTGAACAATCCGCTTGAAGCGTTGCTTGCATCGGAAGAAATAAAAGTAAGATACGCCTCGTTAATTTGTGCGGGTACTTTTACGAGCCCTCCGAGCTGTTCCAGTTTTCCGGTTGCTATCTTTGCGTAACCTTGCAATTTGCTCCCTTTGTTTATTGTTATTCTTGATTGAATTGATCTTAATTCATATTGGCTGAACGGGAATTGTGTAGGATTGTCGATTTTAAGATTTCCGGAAATGGCAAGCGACGCTCCGTCAATTTTATCGTTGCCGATGTACCTTACCGCGGATTGCGTTCCGCCCATCCAACCCGAAAGATACAGATTTTCAATCACGGTCGAGTCGTTTGCAATAATTTCGCCGTTTCCTTTGATATATCCGTACACTTCAAGCGTTGCGTTGTTGAGCGTAATCGTGCCGCCTAAACTTATTTCGCAATAGTTGCCCGATACGGCATTTTGTCTTTGCCCTGCGTCGATTTTGCCGGTTTGTGCGCCGACAACAAGTTTTCCGTTGACGATAACTTCAATGCCTTCGGGGATAACGAGCGTCTTATAAAGTTTCGCAGTTCCCGTAAGCGCGGCTGTTGCATTGTAGTTGGCACTTCCGTCTTCGCCCGCGCCGATATGACCGACTGTGTCGTTCTCGTTAAACGGCAGAAGCAGCGTTACGCCCGTTTTGACGGTTTTGAATTTTACGTCGTTGTAAAGCACGCCTGCAATTTCTTGCGTTGCAAACGCCGTGTCGTTCAAGACGAAAATCGTTTGTCCGCTTGCCGCGACGTCAAGTGCGTCTTCGATTGTGTAATAGTTGTTGCCGACTTTCACGCCTTTGACCTTTACGTAAACGTAAGTGTTTTTGGGCAAATCGTAGTTGTCCGCTTCCATCGTAACAAGCGTTCTGTGCGTGCCTGCCGCAGAAAACTCTTTCTTTTCAAACTTCAAGGTGTAAGGATCCGTTACTTCGATGTTATTGTACCTCACGGTCGTGCCGATTTCGTGCGACGCGCCGTCATAATTGAACTCGAAAAGATTTTGCGCGAGCGTTACCGTCGCCTTTTGAAGGTCGAGCGTTACCTTCGTTTCAAAATCTTCGTAGTTTGCGGGGTCCTTATTGTACTTCGCCTCGTACACCGTCTTTGTGCAAACGGGGACTTCGTCCGGGTTAACCCAAGTAAATCCTTCCGAAAGCGTGTAATTTCCAAGCGTTTTGTTGGGATCGTACGTGCCGGTAAGAGAAAGCTCGGGAGCCGCCGTGTATTTTGCCTTATTGATGACGATTGTTTTTGTCGTTTCGCTGCCGGTCAAATCATAGTTGTTGTCGTCCGCAATAGTTACCGTATAAGTGCCCGCGTTTTTGAACTCGCAAGCCTTGCCGTCTTTTGTGAATATAAGATTTGCGGTTTTGCCTTCGTACGTTGCCGTGGGCAAAGTCTGTCCGTCGTTGTAAACGTAACTTTCCGCAATACTCCAAGCGACTTCGGCAGTCTTTTTGTTTATCGTGAGTGTGCCGGTCTTGACAGTCACCGCATAATTATCGCTTGCGGTAAGTCCCGAAACGGAAATTACGTAATCGCCCGCATCCGTGCCTGCGCCGCTGTAAACCGCTTCGCCCGAAAGATTTTCGCCCTTTACAAGCCCCGTGACGGCGTACGAAAATGCGGGCGTATCGCCGTAAGTTATCGTGACGTCTTTAACCGTTACGGTGACCGCTTTCTTGTTTATCGTAAGCGTAACGTATCCGACATGCTCCGCGAGGGTGTCGTTGTCAACAACCTTAAAGTATATTGTGTATGCGCCTGCGTTTTTATATACGGGCGAAGAATTAAGCGTGCAATCGTTTTCGGTCGTGCCGTACGTTATCGTGTAGTTTTTGCTTTCGTCGGTCTTTGTGACCACAACGCCGTGCGGCTGCCCGTCGTACGTCAGCGTAACGTCCGCGAAATCTATTGCGAAGGTGACCTCTATAAACGTAACGCTCATTTCGTACGCGATTTCGTAACATGCGGTAACGTCTTCACCCTTGGCGTTTTTAACGCTAATGAATTTGTCGAAATCGTCTGCGTTATATGTGCCTGCGACGTCCTTTGTTATCGTGACGTATCCCGATTCCGTGACGGTATCGCCCGCAACAAGTCCGATTTTTTCAAGGTGTTCTGCCTCGACCTTGTATGTTTTCCCGACCGCAACGGTCGGCGTATTATTGAGTTTTATCGTAAGATCCTTTGTGCCGACGTAGAACGTTGTGACGGTTGTGGTGATTGCATAGTTTTTGTTTGCTTCGGCGTTTTTGTCAAACACGACTTTCACGTTATAATAATTGCCGGGTTTTTTGCCGACGGTATAGTCGGTTTCAAGCGCGTATGAAAGACTGTCGCCGTCAAGCACGCCATCGACTTTTGCAGACAAATCTGGCACTTTATCGCCGTAAACGATATCTTTAATTTCGTTTATCGTGATTGTCGCTGCCTTTTGTTTTACGGTGAAATCAGCCGTGTTCACGTTGATTTCGTAAAACTTCGTCTTGTCGCCCGAAATGGTTACGGCCGCCGTATACGTACCCGCATCGAGTTTTTCTGCAAATTTCGTTTTGGTAATCGTGAAGTCATCTTCCTTGTCCGAAGATTTCAACCCGCTAAAAGTATAACTTATTATTGGCGAAGCTTCACCGTACGTGAGTTCAGTTTTGTCCAGCGAAACGGTTACCGTGAGCTTCGCTTGGTTAATTGTAATCGTGCCGACGGTTTCAACCGTAATATTGTAATTCTTTTCGGGATACTTTTCGCGTAAGACCGAAATATCCACGTTTTCGATATTATACGTGCCGACGTTATTTGCAACGTCGCCCGTTATCGAGGTCATGCCCAGGTGCAATTCGTATTTGCCGCTTTCGATAGTGTACGTTTCGCCGTTTATGGCTGCGGTAAGGCTCGGCAAATTATCGCCGTAAGTCAACGTGTCATCGTCGGGCGTAACGGTGGCGGAAACTTCCGCCTTATTTATCGTTACCGTGATTTTTCCCGACGTGTAAGGGTTGTAGTTGTCGCCCCTGTACACTCTTACAAAGTAATCGTATTCGCCGCAGTCGAGCGCCGACAAATCGACGTTTTGAAGCGGGAATGTTGTGCCGTCGGTGCCGTATGTTACGACGTCGTCCGCAAGAAGTCCGCTTATTCCGATTTTTGCGGTTTTATCGCCGTACGTCATTGTGACGCCCGTTACCGTAATGCCCGAAATGTCCGCGCGGGATACGATAAGCGTTTCGTCTGCCGAAAAGTCTTTTTCGACAGAGCCGCAGTTTTCCATTGACGCGACGATTTTGACGTTTGCCAGATATTCGCCCGCCGCAAGGTTTTGAAGGGTGAGCGACGGCACGGCTGTTTCTTCCGTCTTATAAATAACGGTTCCCTTATTGATAGTCCATATATACTTATAAGTAACGCCCGCGTACAAAGTGGTGCCCTCGTTCGGCATTACACTAAATTCGGCGGTGCTGCTTTCCGTAAACGTGAAATCCGCGGGGGTATTAACCTTGAAATCGCCGATTGCGGAATCCATAAGCCTTAATTTCAGCGTAAGCGTAAAGTTTTCAGCCGGCATTGTCGGCAAATCGAGCTCGTCGATTCTCGTTCCGTCCGCTTTGTACCAGCCGTCATAATCCAAAATTGTAGCGTCGTACGTCGCAGCGCTGTCTGCCGTTTCAAAATAGCTGTCGATGGACGCGCCGTACTCGACCTCTTCCGTGTAAACCGACGTGCCGTCAAAGTTAATAAACGTAAGCGTGAACTTCTTTGTTTCCCATTTTGCGTTGACGATAATATCGCTTGTGACGTTGTCGAACGATTTGTCCCATCCGACGAACTTTTTCGTCGCGGTATCGTACACGTTCGGCGCAGTTGCGGCAAAGCCGTGTTTTACTTTTTTGGTTGTAATTGTCGTTTCGCCGTTTTTGAAAGTGACCGTATACTCGTTAAGTTCGTACACGGCGGAAACTTCAATGTCTTCCGTCACCTTTGAAAAGTCTTTGTCCCATTTTGCAAAATGCATGCCTTCGGGAGGCGAAAGCCTGGCGGTATCGGGCGCGGTCGCGGCGGCTTCGTATTCCACCGTTTGGGTTTCAAGCAACTTTTCGCCGTCCTTAAACGTCACCGTGAACGTGTCGACGTCGTACACCGCGTTTATCGTAAGGTCGCTTGTGACCTTTGAAAAATCTTTGTCCCATTTTGAAAAAGTCTTGCCGTCCTTTTCAGGCACTTCGGGCGCGGTTACGGTATCGCCGTGCGTGACGTTTGTAAAGGTTGCAAGCACCTTTTCGCCGTCCATAAACGTTACGGTGTATTTATTGATCGTCCATTTGACGTAAACCGTATCTCCGTTTTTGACTTTGGAATCCTTTGTAAGCGGCTTCAAAAAGTCCGCATCGCGATACAGTCTTCCGGTGTATCCTTCTTTTTGAAGACTGAGCGTGAATAAGTCGGAAAACACGACGTTTTCCTTGTAAATGCTGCCGTCTTCGTCTTGGATTTTCACAATCACTTTCGTTTGTCCGTCTTTGTCAGCCACGTTGCTTTTGTTGCATGCAAACAGCGTAACAAGCCCGATTAAGAGCACGATACACACGAGCATTGTTTTTAATCCTTTTTTGCTCATTCAACATCCTCCGCTACCACGGGATGAATTTTCATCCCTTGGTTTCCTTGGTTTTTTATGCTTTCCTGCCATGACAGGTTTCTGCTCGATTTATTATTATAAAGGTAAAATCTGAAATCGCCCGCGCCCGCAGCCATAGGCAACATTTCGCCCTGCTGTTTAATTTTCTCGTCCTTGCTGTTTTTAAGCACCTTTATATTGACGTCGTACACGCCGAACTGCTTTGTTTCGTCGTTCGCTTCCGTCAGGTCAAGGTACGAATAGTTATATCCGCCGCCGTAAAACGCTATGCCGCCATGGACGTATTCCGTCTCGCCGACGTTCAGGATTATATCACGGCATTCCTCCTTTACATTTGCGACTTCTTTCATCATTTCCGCAACGTTCATCGAAAGCCACGGATTTGCATCGCCGGTAACTTCGATAAGCGTGCTGCTGTCGACGTTTGAAAGGTTTTTCCAGTCAAGCATCTTTACGTCGCCGACAATGCGAAGCGCCGACGCATACGAAGTCGCCGCGCAATCTTTCCACGTCGTTATCGTGCCGCCTAACAAGAATTCGCCCGAGAAGTGCGTTTCCATACCGACCGAGAACAACCCCGACGTTTCGAGCACCGAGTTTTTAAGCGTAACATCGTTGATAAGATAATTGTCGTTAAAGTATTTGTCCGTCTTGTTGCTCTCGCTGTAAGGCGAATACGGATTGTTGTTTGCGTCAAGAAGTTTTCTTTGCACTTCGTTTGTTTGTTTCAGCGCGCGGTTGCTGCCGATTTTCAATATGAATTCGCGCGCATTTGAAAGCACGCAACTTTCAATATGCACGTTTATCTTCTCATCCTGCACGTTAAACGCCGATTTGTCTTCAACAACGGGACTTCCCATTGTGGATCCGCCCGCAAAAATTCTGACGACAGTGCGACCGTTCGAGACGCGACTGTTCAACAGTTTTGCGCTTTTTGCGATTTCAAGCGTCGTGCCGACGTAGTTGAGTTTCGACAAGTTGAACTGTCCGTCTTCTTCAAGAAGGCTATCGTCGCTGCAACCTTTTAAGACGACGTTGTTTATAAGCACGTTGTCCGTCCTTACAAGGAAAGAAATGTTGTCCTGTCCCTTGACGCTTGCGGACGATATCGCGACGAAATTCAAAGGTCCTTTGAAAATTTTCGGAAGCCCCGTCGCGTCCTTGCACTGCGTGAACTTGTCGGCGTTGATTTCAAAACCGTTGCCGTAAACGTGGTTTTTGAACTCGATAAGATATTGAACTTTCTTGTTTTCGTCGTTTTCGCCGATGTTATCAAGATACGTTTTGTCGTACGTGGTTGTGAATTTTTTGACGTCTTTTTTGAGTTCGTCTTCGGTCATAGCCGTGCCGTCGTTTTTGACGCCCAGCATCACGTCGCTTGTCAGCACGACGATATGCCCGGCTTCGGTCACCGTTTTCAGTTCCTCGTAATTGCCGACGTTTCTGCCGTCTTTGACCGCACGAAGTCTGATTTTCGCGCAGATGTTCGTGCCGAAGTATTGGTTATAATTTTTGAGTTCCGCGTTGAGCGTGGTAAGCCCCGTTCCCGTCGCCCTGATTTCCGCAGAAACCGCGTCGGCGTTCGTCGCCGGTTGCGCCTTGCAGGAAAAGAGCGAATTATCGTCGGAAAACGCGACGTTCATAAATTCGTCCGTGAACGTTTCGGCGCCCGCTTCCGTGACAACCCTTACGAAAATCGTCCTTGTGTCCGGTCTTCCTTTGGGGTTTTTGCCGCCGATTGTCAGTATGTTTTCGATGCCGTACTCTTTCGCGCTGTCCGCAAACTCCATCGAATACACGTTGGGCACGACGCGGATTGCCTTTTCGATTTCTTTGATGGGTTTTCCGTCGTGCTCGGCAGTGATTTTGATTTTGGCAAAGCCCCTTTTCGTTGCGGTAATAGTTGCAAACTGCCCGTGTTGTTCAAGGGTTATTACGTCTGCGCCGTCGATTATTTCAAATTTCACGTCCGCGTCGTCATCGCTTTCGGAATATGCGACGTAGGTGACTTTCGTGTTGTTTTTTTGCTTGATTTCGTCGCCTTCGCCGTCATAATACGACGTACGCACGTCAAGGTTATATTCGGTAAACTCCAAAGAAAAGTCCGTTGCGCCGACCTTTCCCGAAATTTCTTCGTCCGAAAATTCTTTGTCAAAAGACAAGGTCAATACGAATTTGTTTTTGGAAATCCTTTCGATTCCGCTTGCCGTGACTCCTTCGGGCAAAGTAAGGTCGGATATTTCAAAGGAGTCGTTTTTGCTTTCGACGAAAAGTTTTGCCGTTGTTGCGTTGTTTTTCACGGTGACTTTCGCGCCGCTGCTTTTTCCGTTGACCGCAAAGCCCGTGCTGTCGGTATCGACGTTGACCTTGACGGTCAAAACCTTTTCAAGCCCTTCTCGTCCTTCGGGACAAGTAATTCTGATCTGCGTCTCGCCCGAAAACAGCGCCTGCGCCACGCCCGTGACGGCGTTGAGTTTCAGAATGTGATTGCCGCCGATTTCTTCAAATATCCTTGTTTCGCCCGAAAGGTTTTCGGGGTAAAGTTTTGCGCCGAACACGTAGTCGCCGCCTTCGATTTCGACGATTTCGTCGCCGACTTCAATTTCGACGATTTCGCCGCCGTCTTCAATCCTGTTGACAAGCGGAAATATATTCAAGACTTTCGTGGAATATGCGGAAACTATGACGCTGTCCTTAAATCCTTTTTCGGCGGAAATCGCCGTGATTTTCACCTTTCCTACGTTATCTATATGAAGTTTTCCGTCGATTATTTCAAATCCGTCGGGGGCTTCGTCGCCGCCGACGCCCGATATTTCAAACGAATATTTCTGATTCCTTGCGTTGACGGGCTGCACCTGCGCCAAAAACGCGATGGGGTCGTAATCGGCAACGTCCACGTCGATAAACCCGTCTTCGTTCTGCGTCGTGATTTGTATGCCCGTCACGGGAATGTCCGCGTAAACGCCCGCCGCTTTTCCCACGGAGAACAGCGCGATCAGAAACACAATCGGTATTATCATTATAAGCGCGATTATTTTCTTTTTCATATCAATCCCCCTCCGTTACCCTGTCAAAGCGGGCTTTAATCCCGATAAGGTAATATAAAAGCGAGCCGACAAACTCCGCCGCCGCGCACACGCTCACGAAAACGTAAGTAAACCAGCGCATATCTTTGCCCCTGACGTTCGACAATACGTTGACGAAAAGGGGTATTCCGCCAAAAATCATCGCGGACACAAGCCCCAGCACGACGATTATCGACACGTTGTTGTTGCTTTCCCTCACGACGTTGTCTTCTTCCAGCGAAAACTGCGGACTGTTCAAATCCTTTCTTGTGGCGTACAGTATCTGCGACAACGCCATCATCGCGCCGACGAAAAACACGAATACGCCTTCGCCCGCCGACACGTATTTCTTTGCAAGAAGCACCGTCGCCGCAATGCCGACGGACAAGACTGCCACCGCAAAACTGAGTGCGATTTTCGCGCCCATAATCTCGTTTATTGAAAGCGGCAACGTCTTTTCGACATAAAACGATTTCCCGTCGCGGCTGACGTTCGTCGCGCAGAACGTGTTCGTAAGCGCGCCGAAAAGCACCGTGAGCAAAATCGCCAGCTCGAAATCGCTCTGAACGAAAACGAGCGACGTCAGGAAGTTTTTGCCAATGCCCATACAAAAATATACCATAAGCGGCATTATCGCCGCCACCGTGAAGTACTGCACCGCGTAATCGGGCGTGAACAGCACGAGATTGAATTCCTTTTTCAAAAGACTTAAAAACGGCGGGAGTTTTCTTGCCGCGGATTTTTTTGCAAAAATCATTATTGCGCCCGCCGTCGCGCGCGTTTTCATCGCCTTGTTGTACAAAAGCGACGTTATGAGAATGCCGATTGCGCCCGTCGCGACGGTTATCGCCACGATTATCCCCAGATTTTTCCAGACGTCCGTTTTCAGTGTGAACGCCGCGATAAAGTTTGCGGGGACAAGGTTTTTCGTCACCGAAATTATCGTTGTCATCGTCTTTTCGGAAAAGAAAAACTTGATTTCGCCCGTTGACATAAGGGTTTTTAAGAAGTCGAGCACCGTCGCATAGCAATAAAACAGCGCAAAAAGCACCAGCGTTACTATCACAAGCAGGCAAACATACTTCGACGAGAAAAACTTTTTGACGTAATAATACGGCATCGCAAGCACGCTCGACACCGAAAGCGACATAACGGGAATAATAAACGCCGCAAGCAGCCCGAGGATCACGTATCCCGCGCCCTGCTTCGTCACGCTTGCGAACACCGCCACGAACGGCACGAGAATCACAAACGCCGACAACACCTGTTTTGCGTAAATGAAAATGATTTTTGAGTACAGTACGTCTGACGCCTTTACGGGAAGAGTCTGGATAATCATTCTGTCGTCGCTTTCAAAAATCGCGCGGTTTATTGCTACGACGCCGCCGATAACGTCGACCACGAAAACGAATTCATACACGAACGTCATTATTTCATATTGCCGCGCGCGCACGTCGCGTACGCCGTTGAGCCTGATTTCGGTATATTTCGCGACAAACGCGCCGAACACCTCGATAACGACGTACATAATAAACGCCGTCATCACAAGCGTAAGCAACGCGCCGACGATATCGATGCGTTTTTTGTCACGCTTGAAATAAGACAACTTTTCGGTCATCTGTTTTTTCAGAAGTACGCCCAGCATCAGTCTTCCTTATTAGTATCGTAATACTTTTCGATAAGTTCGTCGCCGTCGAATTTGTCCTTTCCGGTGACGATGATTTTTTTGAGTTCGCCCGCGGCAATTATAATCACCCTGTCGCAAACCCTTTCCACGACGTCGAGATTGTGCGACGAAAACAAAATGGTTTTGCCCGTCTGCACGTACTCGCGCATATAGTTTATGACGGCGTTCTGCGTGCGGGGATCGAGACCGAGCATCGGCTCGTCAAGAAGCCACAGCCGCGGCTCGTGAATGAGCGAACCCATCATACATATTTTCTGTTTCATTCCGTGGGAGTATCCCGAAATAAGTTTGTTTATGCTGTCGCCGAGTTTGAATACCCCTTCCAGCTCCCGGACTTTCTCGTCGCGCTTTTCGTACGGCACGCCGTAAACGTCGCTCATGAACGAAAGATATTGCATACCCGTCATTTTTGTGAACACCGTGTGATTGTCGGTGACAAAAGAAAAGTTTCGTTTTGCTTCCACGGGATTTTTCGACACGTCGTACCCCGACACGGTTATCGTGCCGGAACTTAACGGAATCATTCCCGTGATACATTTAAGAGTGGTGGATTTTCCTGCGCCGTTTGCGCCAAGGATACCGACGACTTCCCCTTCCGCACAAGAAAAAGAGATGTCTTTTACGGCATAATCGGATTTTTTGCCGTACTTTTTGAAAAGATTTTTTACTTCAAGGGGCAACGAACCGTCGATCGGCGTGCCAAGGGTTTTTTTATTATTTTTCATTGTATCTCTTATCTTCAAGTAATATATCGCGTATGCACGCGTGCGTGTTCTAATAAAAATTATTAGATACCTTATCATATATCCAAAAAACATATTTGTCAACGATAAAACCGCCCGAAACGCCTTTTGTTTCGTTATTCAACTTTTTGTATAGTATTTGCAAAAAATAAATATCGCCGCTCTTGACAAATAAAAAATATGGTTTTATACTATATTTACATACCCCCATAGGGTATATTGAAAACTAACGGAGAATAACAAAATGGAAAACGTAAAATGCGCCGAAATATCGTGCGCCGATTGCTGCCGAAAGAAGCACACGCCGCGCGACGAAAAATCTCTCAAATGCCTGAACGACAGGTTAAACCGCATAATCGGGCAGTTAAACGGCATAAAAAATATGTTGAACGACAATCGTTATTGCGGCGACATACTCGTGCAGTTGTCCGCCGCCGAAAGCGCGCTGTCGGCATTCGGGTATGAAATTCTGTCCGACCATTTCAAAACCTGCGTCGTCGAAAACGTGAAAGACGGAAACACCGCAATCCTTGACGAGGCGGTTGAACTCATTAAAAAACTGAAATAGTTAAATTATGGAAAAACTTAAATTCAACGTTTACGGTATGAGTTGCTCGGCGTGCGCCGCGCGCGTCGATAAGGTCGTAAGGGAACTTGACGGCATAAAAGACGTAGCCGTGAACCTTCTCACAAATCAGATGGTCGTCGACTTTGACGAGCCTGCCACTGTCGAAAAAATCGAACGTGCCGTTTCGGGCGCGGGGTATAAAGCCGCTCTTTTTAACGATAAATCGCAAAAAAAGGAAAAAGTCAATCCGCTTATCCGCTCGATAATCCGCCTTGCCGTGTCCGCCGTCCTGCTTATCCCCCTTATGTACGTGTCGATGGGCGGCGTTATGTTCGGCTGGGATATGGGCGCGCTGAACGGCAACCCGATGGGTATCGCGATATACGAACTTGTGTTCTCTTTCGTCATACTTGTCATCAACGGAAAGTTTTTCGTGAGCGGCACAAAGGCGATTTTCCACCGCGCGCCGAATATGGATACTCTTGTGTCGATGGGCAGCGGCATTTCTTTCGTATACAGCGTCGCGCTTATGATCCGCGCAGGCGTAAATACCTCATATCTTCATCATCTTCCGCACACCTTGTACTTTGAGTCGGCGGCGATGATACTTGTACTTATCACCCTTGGAAAAACGCTGGAAATTTACAGCAAAGGAAAAACCACGTCCGCGATAAATGGGTTGATGAACCTTGCCCCCGAAACCGCAAGGGTTATTAAGGACGGCGAAGAAAAAGAAATTCCGCTGTCTTCACTTGCGACGGGCGACGCGTTTGTCGTACGCCCCGGCGAGAACTTTCCCGCGGACGGCGTAATATTGTCGGGGAGCGGCTCCGTCAACGAATCGGCGGTAACGGGCGAAAGTATGCCCGTCGATAAATCCATCGGCGATAAGGTTATTTCCGGCACGACGAACGTCAACGGTTTTATCACCGCAAAAGCCACTTCCGTCGGCGGAGATTCCACGCTCGGGCGCATCGTCAAACTTGTGCAGGACGCGTCCGCTTCAAAAGCCCCGATTGCAAAAACGGCAGATAAAGTATCCGGAATATTCGTGCCAAGCGTCATTTGCGTCGCAATCGTTACTTTTATCGTGTGGATTGCCGTCACGAAAAACTTTGCGACTTCCCTTACGCACGCAATATCCGTGCTTGTCATAAGTTGCCCGTGCGCCTTAGGTCTTGCAACCCCCGTCGCCATTATGGTCGGCAGCGGAAAAGGCGCGAAAAACGGACTTTTGTTCAAGACGGCAACCGCCCTTGAAGAAGCGGGGAAAACAGATATCGTCGTTCTGGACAAGACGGGCACCATAACGAAAGGCGCGCCTGTCGTCACCGACGTTTCGGCTTTGTCGGGTGAGTCCGAAGAAGAAATCATCGCGCTTTCCGCAAGCCTTGAAAAAGGCAGTTCGCACCCGCTTGCGACGGCGATCGTGCGCTTTTCGGAAGAAAAAAACATAACGGTTTTCACCCCGGAAAAGTTTGAAAACCTTTCGGGACACGGCGTGAAAGGAATCGTGAGCGGCGACGAAATCGTCATTGGAAACGCCGCCCTTATGAAAGATATCGGCGCGGCGGCAAACGACGCTTTCCCGACAGGCGAAAAGTTCGCGCGGGACGGCAAAACCCCGTTGTACGTTGCGAAAAACAATAAAATTATCGGCGTAATCGCCGTGTCGGACGAGCTGAAATCAGATAGCGCGGGCGCGATAAAACGAATGAAAGAACAAGGTCTGTTCGTAACCATGCTTACGGGCGACAACACACTCAGCGCAAATGCGGTTGCAAAAACCTGCGACGTCGACTGCGTTATCCCGGACGTTCTTCCCGACGAAAAAGACGCCGTTTTGTCAAACCTTCAAAAGTACGGAAAGGTTGTCATGGTCGGCGACGGCATCAACGACGCTCCCGCCCTTACCCGCGCGGACGTCGGCATTGCAATAGGCGCGGGCACCGACGTCGCAATCGACAGCGCGGACGTCGTGCTGATGAAGTCGGAACTTTCGGACGTGCCGCGCGCGATAAGCCTTTCCCGTCGCACCCTTCTGAATATCCGCGAAAACCTGTTCTGGGCGTTTATTTACAACGTCGTGTGTATTCCCATCGCCGCAGGCGTGTTCTCGCCGCTCGGCGTTACGCTGAATCCCATGTGGGGCGCGGCGGCAATGAGCCTTTCAAGCGTATGCGTCGTGCTGAACGCGTTAAGACTTAATCTTATCAACCTTGACAAGCCCGTAAAACACAGGAAAAAAGTCGTGAAAATCGACGTGAACGATATTTCAAAAACCAAAAACACCGAAATTAAAAAAGGAGAACAAAGTATGAAAAAAACGTTGAAAATCGAAGGTATGATGTGCGCGCATTGCGTGGCTCACGTGAAATCCGCCCTGCAAAAAGTCGACGGCGTCAAAGACGTCGAAGTGTCGCTTGAAAACAAAACGGCGGTCGTAACGCTTTCGTCGGACGTAAACAACGACGTGTTGAAATCCGCGGTAACAAACGAAGGCTACGAAGTCGTCGAAACAAAATAAAAAACCGCCAAAAACCACTTTCTCATCAAAAACAAAACTTTAATGCGACGATTTTGAAAGATAAACGCCAAAAAAAGAAGGGATAACGCTTTTTGCGTTATCCCTTCTTTTATTCCGAAAGTTCCGTCCACTCGGTTATCAGCGGATCAAGTTTTTCTTCAATCGTTTTTATTTCTTCTTCGACCGCCATTACTTTTTTGTAGTCGGTGTTGACGGTTTCGTCGTCGAGTTTTGCCTGCACCCGGCTTAGTTCTTCTTCAAGCGCGGTAATCTTTTTTTCCAAAAATTCGACGCGGTGTTTGCGCCGTGCTTCTTCCTTACTTTCGACGTAGCGTTCCCCGCCGGTTTTTTTGGTCTTTTCGGGCTTTTCCTTTGCGACTTCTTCCGCGGTTTCTTTTTCTCTTTCTTCGTACTCGTCGAAAGTGCCGTCGAAGTATCTTACCCCGCCGTTTTCAAACACGATAAGGCTTTTTGCAACGCGGTTTATAAGATACCTGTCGTGCGACACGACGATGACCGTGCCCGAAAAATCCATCAGAAGTTTTTCAAGGGTTTCCTTGCCGATGATGTCCATGTGGTTGGTCGGCTCGTCGAGAATCAGGAAGTTGGGACGACGGCGGAATATTTTTGAAAGCGCAAGGCGCACCTTTTCGCCGCCCGACAAATCTTTGACGCACTTGAAAACGTCGTCACCCGAAAGCAAGAATCCGCCCAGCGTTTTTCGTATTTCTCCGTCGTTAAGTTCCGGAAACTCCGCGCGGAAGTCTTCAAGGACGCTCAACTCGCTTTTCGTTGCGGCAATGGTCTGGTCGAAGTACCCAACGCGCGTTTTCACGCCGAATCGGACGTCGCCCGAAAGCGGCGGAATAAGCCCCGTTATCGTTTTAAGTAACGTAGATTTGCCCGTGCCGTTGCTGCCGATCACGCCGATTTTCTGTCCCCTTTCGACGGCAAGCGATATTTCGCCCAACGGTTTATCGTATCCGAAAACAAGGTCTTTCACAAACAGCGCGTCCCTGACGCTTTCGTACTCGGGCTGGAAAGACGAAGCAAACGTCGAGGTGTCGAAGCGGCGCGGGGTTTCGACAGTACCAAGCCTTTCGATTTCTTTCAGTTTCGACTGCGCCATTGCGGCTTTCGTCGCCTTGTAGCGAAATCTTTCGACAATTTTTCGGAGCCTGTCGATTTCGGCGGATTTCCATTTTGCGTCTTTAAGCGCCTTGTCGTACGCCTGTTGTTTTTGCGCCAAAAACGCCGTGTAGTTGCCCTTGTATCTTGTCGTGACGCCGTACTCGATTTCATAAACGACGCCGACGATGCGGTCCAGAAACATACGGTCGTGCGACACGATGACGACCGAATTTTTATAGTTTTTAAGGTATCCTTCCAGCCACTCCACCGCGGCGATGTCAAGGTGGTTCGTGGGTTCGTCCAGAAGTAAAACGTCGGGTTTTTCAAGCAGCAGTTTCATAAGCGCGATTTTTGTGCGCTGCCCGCCCGAAAAGCACGAAAGTTTTTTGTCAAGGTCTTCGGCGGAAAACCCGAATTTGCTCACCGCCGTCAGATATTCCTTTTTATAAAGGTATCCGCCGATATTTTCAAACCTTTCCATTGCGCGCGAATACGCGCCGACGTTTTCGTCCGACGGATTTTCGCTCATTTTGTCAAGAAGGTTCTGCAATTTGTTTTCAAGCCCGACGACGTCCTTGTACGCCGACAAAATTTCCTGCCGGAGAGTCAGTTCGTCGTTCAAAGACACCTGTTGAAGATATCCGATTTTCGGCGCGCCCGATATCGAAAACGAGAATTTTTCCTCGCCGGTGCCGGACACAAGCGGCACTTCCCCGCTAATGCACTTCAATATGCTGGTTTTTCCGGAGCCGTTCCTGCCGACAAGCGCGATTTTTTCCTTGTCCGACACCGAAAAATTTATTTCGGAAAGCACCGTATTGCCGTCGTACTCGACGGAGCCGTTGATAATCTCGATTCTCATACGTCCGATTATACAAAACTTTTGTTAATTTGTCATTCGTTATGAACACAAGATAATAACGCGCTCTTTACATATTTTAAAATCGGTGCTATAATCCTATCAAACGAGGTAATGGTATTTATATGGTCGGTTTAACGTCAAACAATTTAATGAACCTTAGCATGGCGGAACGCTTCGATAAGTTCAAAGAAAAGGGCTTCGGCTCGGTCATGATATGGCTCGGCCCCGACGCCAAAGAATCCGCGGACGAACGCGCCACCCTTGCCGAACGCGCCGGGCTTTTCATTGAAAACTTCCATTTAAGTTGCGACCACCTGAACGAAATGTGGATCGACTGCAAGGAAGGGGACGAACGCATTTCCCGCTTTAAGGACGAAATTGCGGCAGCCTCGAAACACGGCGTGAAAACGGTTGTCTGCCACCTGACGCACGGCGATTTTCCGCCTTTTGTGTCGACAATCGGCACGAATCGTATCGAAGATCTTGTGAAATTTGCGGAAAACGCAAACGTGAAACTTGCGTTTGAAAACGTCATCACGAAAGACCACGTCACCTACGTTCTGGAAAATTTCAAGTCGCCTTACGTCGGGCTTTGCTATGACGTCGGACACGACCACTACTGGCGCGTTCAGGATTGGCTGGGGCTTTTCGGCGACAGGGTTTTCGCCCTGCACCTGCACGACAATTTCGCCGATAAGGATTCCCACTTCATCCCCTTTGACGGCAGCATCGACTGGCAGTACACGCTGCCCCGCCTTGCGAAAACGAGTTACCGCGGCACGACCACCCTTGAAACGAAGGACGCCGCCTACGTTTACGACGCCTCGCCCGATAAATATCTGGAACACGCGTTAAGCGTCGGCAACTATATCGACAAATTCCTTGAAAACAACCGCTGAACGGCAAAATAAAAAACACAAAACCGCGTTGGTTTTGTGTTTTCTTTTTGATTTTTTGGTTGGGTTTTCTTTTTTTCGGTTTTATTGACCGATGACGGCTTTGATACGCCTGACTCCCGCGGAGCTTGACTGTTCTTTCGTGATTTTGAAAGATTTTAAGTCGCCCGTGTTGTTTGCATGCGGTCCGCCGCAAATTTCCTTGCTGAAATCGCCGATGGTATAAACTTTTACCTTTTCGCCGTACTTATTGTCGAAGATACCGATTGCGCCCTGCGCCTTCGCCTCGTCGACGGTCATTTCTTCGCACACGACAGGGATATTCTTTTTGATTTGTTCGTTGACAAGGTCTTCAACCGCCTTTATTTCGTCCTGAGTCATTGCGCGGTCGAAACCGAAGTCGAACCTTAATCTTTCGGCGGTGATATTGCTGCCGCGCTGACGCGCCTCGCCGCCCAGAACTTTCATAAGAGCGGAATGCAAAAGGTGCGTTGCAGTGTGGAGTTTTGCGGTCTCTTCGGAATTGTCCGCAAGCCCGCCGTGGAATTTCTGTTCCGCGCCCGCCTGCGATTTTTTCTGATGTTCCTTGAACGCGTCTTCGTATCCTTGTACGTCGACTTCGAATCCGTTTTCGTGCGCGAGTTCTTCCGTCATCTCGATGGGAAATCCGAAAGTATCGTAAAGACGGAATGCGGTTTTCCCGCTTATCGTCTTTGTGGGAATGTGTGTGATGACCTTTTCAAACTCCTTCAAACCTTGTTGCAAGGTGTTGGAAAATCTGATTTCTTCCTTGTCAAGTTCCGACACAATCCTGTCTTTATTGGTCAAAAGATACTGATAAACGTCCTGATATTGCGAAATATACTGTTCCGCAATTTTGGAAAGGGAACGCTCGGGAAGGTCGATGATGCGTCCGAAACGCACCGCACGACGGATAAGTCTCCTCAAAATATAGCCTTGGTCGACGTTGCTTGGCACAATGCCTTTCACGTCGCCGATAAGGAAGGTCGAGGTGCGGATATGGTCGGCGATTATACGCATCGCTTTCGTGACGGTTTCGCTTTCGTCGTACTTGTGTCCCGAAAGATTTTCGATGAGCGCGATCGCGGGTTTGAACAAGTCGGTTTCATAAACCGATTTGTATCCGTTCAGAATGCAAAGCATACGTTCAAGCCCCATGCCCTCGTCGACGTTCTTTTGTTTAAGCGGCGAGAAGGTGCCGTCGGCGTTTTTGAAGTATTGCATAAAGACGTCGTTACCGATTTCGACGTACTTGCCGCAGTCGCACGCGGGCGAACATTCGTCCGAGCATTTGGGTTTTCCGGTGTCGATGAACATTTCGGTGTCGGGACCGCAAGGACCGGTAACGCCGGCGGGACCCCACCAGTTGTTTTCTTTCGGAAGAAAGAAAATGCGGTCTTCGGGGACGCCCATCTTTTTCCAGAATTCCGCGCTTTCGTCGTCGCGGGGGCAGTCTTCGTCGCCCTTGAAAACGGTAACCGCGAATTTGTCTTTGTCAAATTCCAGCCGGTTCAGCAAAAAGTCGTACGAGCAGGAAATTGCATATTCCTTGAAGTAGTCTCCAAGCGACCATCTGCCCAGCATTTCAAAAAACGTGCAGTGCGTCGGATCGCCGACTTCTTCGATATCGCCCGTGCGGACGCAGATTTGCACGTCGGTCAGACGGTTGCCCGCAGGGTGTTTTTCGCCGAGAAGGTACGGTACGAGGGGGTGCATGCCCGCAGTCGTGAACAAAACCGTCGGATCGTTTTCGGGGATAAGCGACGCGCTGGAAATAACGGCGTGTCCCTTCGATTTGTAGTAGTCGAGATAAATTTTGCGAAGTTCGCTGCTTGTAAGATTTTTCATAAATATCCTTAAATTAAATTATCTTCTGATAAATTGCCCTGAACCCGTGCGGCAATACGCCGAGTTTGATGAGATAGCCTTCCGCGCCGTCGCCCTCGCTGACGGTGAGTTTGTCCGCGCCGAGATATTTCAGAATAAGCGAATACATGAGTATGCCCGGGGCGATGATGTCCGCGCGCTTTTCGGGGAGTCCTTTCACGTGGCGGCGTTCTTCCATCGTCATTTTGCTGATTTTGTCGTACATGTTTTCGATGTCGGAAAGCGTCAGCACCGAGCCGTTGACGACGTTCGGATCGTATGTTTCAAGTTGGTTTTTCATTGCCGCCATCGTGGATATCGTGCCGCCGATTGCGACGACGTTGTCAAACGGCGGAATTTCGCCGTATCCCATAAGACAGTCGTTGATGAACGGCGTCATTTCGATTCTTTCGCGCTCGATTGCGGAAAGCCTGACGATGCCGTACGGCAAACTTTTGGAATATAATATGTTTTCGCCGTCGCCGACCGAAATTTCGGTGCTTGCGCCGCCCATGTCGATAACGCAGCATCTGCCTTTCGTGCTTGCGCCCAAGAACCCGATTTCCGCCTCGGTCTTTTTGTCCAGAATGTCGATTTCAAGCCCGCAAAGTTCCCTGACTCTGTCGACGAACCTGTATTTGTTTTTCGCGGAGCGCACCGCTTCCGTCGCATAGGCATAGACGTCTTCCGCGCCGTTTTGCATCGCAACGAAATAATACTCCGCAACGGCCTGAGCCGTACGTTCGATACTGACGGGTTGCAACGTGTTCATCTCGTCCATATTCTCGGCAAGACGCGTCGTGTTCACCCTTTTTTCGACCTTTTCGCCGTCCGTCATCATAAGCCTTACGGACGTGCTGCCTATGTCGATTACTCCGAATAACATAAGTCCCTCACTAAAATAATACAACTATTATAAACAAGTAATAAGAGTTTGTCAATTTATGAAAACTCAATGCATACATTGTTTTTATGGAAAACGAAAAAAGAGGAGCGCTTGCGCTCGAAAACGACCGCCTGACCGTTACGTCCGTTTCAAAAGTAATTTCGTCGGGCGACAAGTCGATTGTATTGATGCAGAACAAGGAAACGTTGACAATCACGGGCGAAGGGCTTTCCGTCACCGAAATCAACCTTGACTCGGGACGGCTTTCGGCAACCGGCAGAGTGAAAGAAATCAGGTTTTCGGAAACGCTCACGAAGGCGGGACTTATCAAAAAGATTTTCAAATGACGCACTCGATAATTTCCGAAAGTTTTATCTTTCTTTCGATGATTCTTTGCGGAATGTCGTCGGGCGTGCTTTACGCCTTTCTTTACGGATTGCGACGCGTCGTGAAGAAGAAGTTTTTCGCGTTCTTATCCGACGTTATTTTTACGGCGGCAACGCTTGCAATGCTGTTTTTCGCGCTTGAAAAAACCTGCGGCGGTAACATAAGATTTTACCAAATCGCAGGCTTTATTGCGGGATTTTGTATTATTGAACTGTTATTTTCGCTGATTACGCAGCGGCGCCGATCATAATCACCAGAACGTTTGAGCGTATTATCGCAAAACTGTATCCTTCAAGCCCGCGCCCGGACGCTTTCATCGCTTCTTTTGAGTAATTCTCCGCCGCGTACTTCGTTAAGGAAAACGCAAATTCAAACTCCACAATCGTCGATTTCGGGAGCGTTTTCAACGCACGCGCCATTTGCTGTGCCGCCAGATTATTGTTTGCGATAACGTAATTGTATTCCGTGCCGCTTGACGTATAAGTTTCGTGCGCGTAATAATCGAACTTTCCTTCCGCTTTCGGGTAATCGTGTCCCGGGTTTTCGACGTGGGTGTTTTTCACTTCGTCGTCGGACAACAGGAAGTAGGCGTGCGACAAAAATTCCTTGCTGTCGTCGCCGACGTCGCCCCAGGTCGTGTCGACGAAATACCATTCCTTGTCCCCCGTGCCGTTAAGGTCAAGCAGGACTTTGTTCCAGGCGTGTCCGCCGAAGTTTTTGCCGTCGCTTGACGCTTTGCCGCTGATACGTACGGCGGTGATACCCTCGATTCCGCACATTAAAACGAACGCTTTCGACTTCCCGTCGCAGACGGCGTGCATATCTTTCTTATAAAACTTATTAAGGAATATCCCTTCAAGGTAATATCCGTAATATTTCATTTTTTCGTTAAGGCTGAGATTTCCGCTTACATATTTATCTTCGGCGTTTGCACAGTCGTGGTCGTAGCGCACGTTGTAGATTATGTAGTCGTAGATTGCGTGGACTTTTTCGTATTCACTCATTTCGTCGGACACGATATAAGAAAGCGCGTCTTTCGCGTTATCGTATATTTGTTTGAGATTTTCGGCTTGCGAACCCATAAACACGGGCTTGTAGCCCCACGCCACCGCCTTGTAAAGCATGTTGCTGGTCGACACGCTCATCGTTTCTTTCACGCCGTCGATATAAAAGTTTCTTGTTTTCTTTACGTTGTCGTAATGGGGTTTCGAATACGTGTTTTGCACGGCGTCGGCAAAGCCGTCGGGCGCGTCGTAGTCGGGCGAATTTACCGTCTCGATAACCCCCGCCTCGTCGGCGAAGAACCTGAATTTTATCGTGAATACGTTGCCGCTCGTTTCAAGCGAATATCCCGGGATAATGCCCGACTCTTCAACGCAATCCCTGACGTCAGACACGTCGTTTTTCACTGTTTCGGGCGTCGCGTATCCCGCGTAAAACGTTATGGGCGTTATCTTGTTTTCCAGAACGAAAAGGATAAGGTTTTTAAGTTCCTCCTTGGACGTTATATATCTGTTTTGCGCGTATCCGCCGTAGTCGTGGAAGTGCGAGGCGTAGTACCACGCTTCGTCGTTTTCCGAAAGATATACGATTGTTTTTGTTTTCGTGATTTTGTTTATTTCCGCCGTTACCTTATATTCGCCGCGGTTCGTCGGCTTAAACGAAAAGGTTTTGCCCGTCGAATAATACTTGTCGTTGACGTACCATTTGACGCTTTCGACGTCGGCTTTTGCAGGCGAAAGAGTTGCCGTGAACGTTACCGTTTCCGCCGTGGTCTGGCTGAGATTTCCTGTCACACCGACTTCGATATGGTTTGCGGCAACGTTGTCCTTGACGACGAAATTAACTTCGCGGCTTACTCCGTCCACAACGACTTTTAAGGTGAACGTCCCTTCTTTTCCGATTGCGGCAATCGTGTCGTTGACCTCGCCTATGCCGTTTGAACGGATTGTTTCAAGAGTCGTCGTGGAAACCAAATTCCCGCCTTCGTCGTAAACGTACGCCTTTGCGGTCTTTTTTGGAAGCGAGTTGTCGAAATATCTTGCGCGCACGACGATTTTTTCTTCCGTCCCGACGCGGTATTTGTCAAGATATACAAGAAGTTCTTCGACGGCGCAGAATCCGATGGTTGCGGATTTTCCGTCCGCCGTTACGGTGGCAAAATATATTTCTCCCGCCGTGGGAAGGTACGACGCGGTTTTGCCGCTTGCCGTCGCGACTTCTTCGCCCGCGCCGTTCGTGAATTTCCACGAAAAGACGGTGGCGGGGTTCGTGCCGTCGTTGAGCGTTGCGGAAAAATCGACGCTTTTCGGCGTTTCGCCCGATTGCAACAACTGATATTGATTTTCAACGCCGATTTTTACCGTTGAAACGTCGGCGTAATCGACGTTTACTTTAAGTTCCGCCGTGTCGCCTTTGCCGTTGGTTGCGGTAATCGTGACCGCGGTTTTGGTTTTCCCGACGGCTTTTATGCTTGTCCGCCCGTATATTTCGACCTTTGTTTTGTCCGACGTGGACAAAGTGAACTCGTCGGTGCGCCCGTTACTGAGCGTTACGTCGTACGTTTCGCCGATTTTCAGCGTTATCTCGCTTTCGGACAGCGCAAACTTCCCTTCCGGGTGTAAAATTCCTTGTATAAGACTGCATCCGCAAAGCGCGGCGCAAAGAAGCGCGACAACCGCGGCAATCAGCGTTATTTTCAAAAATCTTTTGTTTTTCATAATAAATATATTTTATACTAATCTTGTTAAAAGGTCAATACGATTTTTTCTTGTTAAAGCCACTTCGATGTGATATAATCGGTCTTATGCAAGATACCATTCCTTTTCTTACGACGATAATCACAAAAGCCGAAGCGGATGAGATGAATCCGCTTGTTCTCGCTTTCGTCGGCGACTCCGTACAACAACTGTACGTCAGAACGCGGCTTGCCCTTTCGTCCGACAAAAAATCGGGCGCGCTCCATAAACTCGCAACCAAGGAAATCAAGGCGGAAGCGCAGGCGGATAAAATCGAAAAACTGCTGCCGTGTCTTTCGGAAGAAGAGGTCGCGGTTTACAAGCGCGCAAGAAACGCGCATTATTCGTCGTCGGCAAAAAACGCAAGTATCGGCGACTACAAAAAAGCAAGCGGATTCGAGGCTCTTCTCGGATACCTGTATCTCACGGGAAAACACGACCGCCTGAACGAATTGCTTTCAATCGAATAAGGAGAACTCATGTTAATTACGGGAAAAAACGCAGTGTATGAGGCGTTGCGCTCCGACGCAACCGTTGAAAAACTTTACGTGCAAAGAGGCGAAACGACGGGCGTCGTAAAAAACATAATCGCCCTTGCAAAAGAAAAGAAAATCGTCGTGTCCGTCGTCGATAAAACCGCGCTCGACCGCATCACGCAAAACGCAAAACATCAGGGAGTCGCGCTTACTCAGACGGAGTTTGTTTATTCGTCTTTGGACGACATTTTGTCTTTTGCGAAATCGAAAGACGAGCCGCCATTTATCGTGATTCTGGACGAACTTTCGGACCCCCACAATCTCGGCAGCATTATCCGTACGGCGGAGTGCGCGGGCGTGCACGGGATCGTCATCGGAAAGCACCGCGGCGTTACCGTGAACGACACCGTTTTAAGGTGCTCCGCAGGCGCGGCGGAACACGTGAAAATCGCGAAAGTTACCAACGTCAACGACGCGATAAATTATCTTAAATCGCAAAATGTGTATGTTTATTGCGCGGATATGAACGGTGAACCTATGTATCGTGCAAATCTTACCGGAGCAATCGCATTGCTTGTCGGTGGCGAGGACAGCGGCGTAAAACGCCTTTCAAAGGAACTTGCCGACGGCGTAATTTCCATTCCAATGAGCGGAAAAATCAACAGTCTGAACGCCTCGGTTGCCGCCGCCGTCGTGATTTACGAAAAGGTACGACAGGACAGAAAATGACATACGAAACTTTGCCCGACGAGGAACTTGCAAAACACGCGCAGTCAAACGACTCCGCCGCCGTAAACGAACTGTTGCATCGTCATAAATCGCTGGTCAACAAGGCGGTGCGCCGCTTCTTTTTGCCGTCGGGCGACACCGACGATCTTGTGCAGGAAGGAATGGTCGCGCTGTTCAACGCGATTATGAATTACGACGAAAAAGCCGGCGCGAGTTTCACAACGTTCGCCTACATCTGCGTCAGAAAAAGAATCATCGGGTTAATCAGGAAATCTTCAAGCGGGAAAAATCGCGCGCTTAACGACAGCGTGCCGCTTGACGACGTCGAAATCGCGTCGGGCAATCCCGAAACCGTTTATATCGAAGAGGAGCGGGAAACCCTTTTAATGCGGGAAATCGAAAGCGTTTTGTCGGAAGAAGAACAGCGGATTTTTTACGCTTATCTTGACGGCGACTCGTATCGGGAAATCGCCGCCTCTCTTTCGGTTTCCACAAAAAAAGTCGACAACACCCTGCAAAAAATAAGAAAATCGCTGAAAAAATCGTTAAATCGCTGACTTTTTCGCCGATTTTCGCTTTACATAAATGAATAAATTATTTATAATAATTGCACGTTGATATATTATCGACGAATTTCCTTGCCTGTTTAAGCAGGCCACAAAGTCCACAAGGAGGTATAAAAAGATGAACAAGTATGAAATCCTTTACATCATCGACAATGACGTTTCGGAAGAAGACAAGGCTGCTCTCGTCGACAGGTTCTCGGACCTCGTCGTAAAACTCGGCGGCACCGTTGACGGCATTGACAAGTGGGGTACCCGCAAATATGCATATCCCATCAACGATAAGAACGAAGGCTACTACGTCTTGATGAACTTTACGGCAGACGCATCCGCTCCCGCCGAAATCGATCGTCAGATGAAAATCACAGACGCAATCGTACGTCAGATGATTATCCGCAAATAACCGCATAAGGGGTCATTTATGAACAAAGTATTTTTAATCGGTAATTTAACAAAGAATCCCGAACTCACCAACACCGGCTCGGGCATTCCCGTTTGCAGATTCACGCTTGCCGTGTCGCGCAGATTTTCCAACAGCGACGGCGTAAGAGATACCGACTTCCTTCCCGTTGTCGTATGGAGAACGCAGGCGGAACATTGCAACAAATACTTGAAAAAAGGCAGTAAAGCGGCCGTATCCGGATCGGTTCAGACCCGCAGTTACGACGCTCCCGACGGAAGCCGCAGATACGTCACCGAAATCGTTGCCGACGAGGTTCAGTTCCTCAGCACCAAGGCCGAAGACGAATCCGCCTCGAACGACGGCGTGTTCGACGACCTTAAAGCCGTTGACGAGAATCTGCCCTTCTGATTTTCGCCCGTATATAGGGCTCAATAATTAAGAGGTATATTAAAATGAGTGAAGAAGTAAAACGCCCCGTTCAGGGCGGCAAAAGAATTCCCAAAAAGAAAGTCTGCCAATTCTGCGTCGATAAGGCAACCGAAATCGACTACAAAGACGTTGCCAAACTTCGCAAATACATCACCGAAAAAGGCAAGATGATGCCCCGTCGTATGACCGGCGTCTGTGCAAAACATCAACGCTTCTTGTCCGACGCAATCAAACGCGCCCGCGTTATGGCATTGCTTCCCTACAAAGCAGACTAATTATTAAACCAATCAAAAACGCACCGTTTCCACGGTGCGTTTTTTTTGTTGCACGCAAGACGCTTACATCTTTTTTTCTTGACTGTCAATAGGACACTCTTGCTATATAGCAATATACCGTTTTCTTTCGAGGTATTGTTTTAAATATATGCGTTGGCGGTTTTATGGCTGTTCGGTATTTATAAATGACTTTCACGCATATCCGTTGCGAAAAGCAAAGCGGAATAAAACACTTTTGATATAAAACCGCTTTGTTTTATATTGTTGCCCTTCCGGGCGATGCGGCGCACACTGCACTTTTAAAATCACATTATTGCAAGCAATAATGCTCACTCTTTTGCTTGTGTGCGCCTTTTCCCCGCGAGTACAAAAATATCTTGCGTGGGTTTGTAATATGGTTCCCTTCCGGGGGATTGCCACAGCACCGCAATGCGGTGCTTCGCAATGACATAAAAAATTCTCCCCAAAACGGCGAGAATTTGATTAAATAATATCTTTTCCAAAACGGCGAGAATTCGATGGATTTTTGGGGTTCTTTGCAGGTTCCGAAAACCCTAGTGTACTGAGCGTACACGAGTTTTCGGGTTCTGTAAAAACGCCGAAAAGGCGCGAATTGTCGCCGTTTTGCTTAGTTGTATTGGTTTTGAAGAAGATCGAGCATCTCCCTGCTCCCGCCGACAAGCAAGGTGTCGCCGTCAAGCAAAGGCTCGTCCGCGGCGAAGTTGACAATGACATCGTTGTCACGCTCGACCGCAAGAACGTTGACGTCGTATTTTTTGCGGATATCCAGCGTCACAAGGGAGCTTCCCGCCCAACTTGACGGAAGTTCCATTTCGATAATGCTGTATTTGCTGCTTATGGTCATTATGTCGTGCAGCAAGGGGTTGGCAAGGCGTGCGCCCATTTTTTCGCCCATTTCCATTTCGGGAATGACGACCTCGTCCGCGCCGACGCGTTCCAAAACCATTTTATGTTTAAGGTTTTCGGCCTTTGCGATGACCTTTTTGACGCCGATTTCCTTGCAGGTGAGCGTGCACAAAACGCTTGCTTCCAGGTCGCTTGCGATGCCGATAATGACGACGTCGAAGTTTTCGATGCCGAGAGCGCGCAAAGTGCGTTCGTCGGTGACGTCGGCGACGACGGCGTGCGTGGTGTACTCGTGCGCTTCCGTGATGACCTCTTCTTTTATATCGACGGCAAGGACTTCCTCGCCTTTTTCAAACAAGGTTTTCGCGACGGTCGAGCCGAATCTGCCAAGTCCGATTACCGCAAATTGTTGATTTTTCGATTTTTTGTTTTTCATAAAATAAACCTCCGCTTATCCGATAAGAATTTTGGCATCGGGGTATTTGATATTTGCCGATTGTTTTTTTGTATTCAAAAGCGCGGTGCCGATTGTCAGCGGCCCGAGACGACCGATGAACATCGAAAAACACAGCGTAATGAGCGCGGGTGTATGGAGCGACGTCGTGAGCCCTGCCGATACGCCGACCGTGCCGAACGCGCTGAACGCCTCGTACATGCTGTCGATGACGGACAACTGCACGCCGTACGCCGCCTCCGTCGCCCAGATTATGAGAGCCTGCGCGAAAGATCCCAGGAAACATGCCGTCGTAACGACCGCCGCGCGTTTTATCGTCCTTGTATTGATTGTTTCCTTGCCGACAACGACTTCGTCGCGGCCACGGAATACGGACGCGAACAACATAATCATAACGAAAATGGTTGTGGTTTTTACGCCGCCGCCCGTCGATGCGGGACACGCGCCGACGAACATAAGTACCATCGTCGCGACTTTTGCGCCGTCCGTGAGATTTGCCTGGTTTATCGACGTCCAGCCCGCTGTCCTTGCCGTCGTCGACTGGAAAAACGCGTTAAGGACTTTGTCGCCCCAGTCCATCGGTCCGAGCGTGCCGGGATTGTTCCATTCGATACCGAGTATCATCGCCGCGCCGACAACAAGCAAAATCGCCGTCATCGAAAGCGAAACGCGCGTGTGAAGCCGAAGCGGTCTGTTTCTCTTTTTCCTTAATATGTCGTTGAAAACCAAAAAGCCGAGCCCGCCCGATATGATAAGCACCATTACGGTGATAAGTACGACGGGATCGTGCGAAAATGCCGAAATGCTGGAAAACGCGCCGTAGTCTTTGCCCATTATGTCGAGGCCCGCGTTGCAGAACGACGAAACCGCCGTGAACAACGAAACGTATATGCCGCGCGCGCCGAGTGCAGGGACAAGCCTTGTCATAAGCATCAGCGTGCCGAACCCTTCAAAAATGAACGTGAACGCAAGGATTCGTTTTGTCAGTTTCACAACGCCTTTCAGGCTGTCCTGGTCAAGCGACTCCTGAATCGTCATGCGCTCTTTCAGGCTGATTTTCTTGCCGACAAGCATAAACATGAACGTCGTCGTGGTCATGAACCCGAGACCGCCGATTTGTATGAGCAACAAAACGACGATTTGTCCGAAAATCGACAGCTGAGTTGCGGGATCTATGACGGTAAGCCCCGTCACGCACACCGTGGTCGTCGACGTGAACAACGCGGGAACAAAGCCGATTGTCTTTCCGCTTGCCGAAGAAAACGGAAGCACCAGCAAAATCGTCCCGACGGCGATGACGCCCAAAAACCCGAGCACGATATATCGCGCGGGAGTCATAAGATTCTTAATTTTTTTGCCGACAGCCTTGAACAACTGCCCTGTTTTTTCTTTCATCAATCCTTAATTTCCCATTCGATCGGCGCGATACCGTTTTTTTCCAAAAACTCGTTCGTCCTTGAAAACGGCTTGCTGCCGAAAAAACCGTTGTATGCAGAAAGCGGACTTGGATGTGCGCTTTCGATAACGTAATGTATCGGATTTGTAATATATTGCTTTTTCGAGCGGGCGTTTGCGCCCCACAGAATAAAGACTATCGGGGTATCCCGCTCGTTAAGTTTTTTGATAATATCGTCGGTGAAAATCTGCCAGCCGCAATTCTTGTGGCTGTTGGCAAGGTGCGCGCGCACCGTCAATACCGAGTTCAGAAGAAGCACGCCCTGCTTTGCCCAACTTTCAAGACAGCCGTGCGGCGCGGGCGAAATGCCCAGATCGCTTTTCAGCTCCTTGTAAATATTGACAAGCGACGGCGGAATATCCACTCCTTTTTTCACCGAGAAGGAAAGCCCGTGAGCCTGCCCTTCTTCGTGATAAGGGTCTTGTCCGATTATCACCGCTTTGACGGCGTAATAATCGGTGTATTTCAGCGCGTTGAATATGTCGTACATCGACGGATAGCAGACGTGATGAGAATACTCGTCTTTCAGAAATTCGCGGATTTTAAGGTAGTTTTCTCCCGAAAACTCGTCCTTCAAAATCTCGTCCCAGCTGTTGCCGATGCTCACCATATATTATTTCAGTTCCTCGTATTTTTTTGCCATCATGGCGTCGATATAGGAAAGCGCGTCTTCGTATTTCACTTTGTCCGCCGAAAGCGTCGCGCGGTCGGTAACTTCGATTTCGTCGTTTTGAAGTCCGCGGGGGCTTACCACGACGCGGATAGGCATACCCATAAGGTCGGCGTCGGCGAATTTCACGCCGTTTGAGACGTTTTCGCGGTCGTCAAGCAACACGTTCACGCCTTTTTTCATAAGCGCGTCGTACAGCGCAAAAGCCTTTTCGCGGACGTTTTGGTCGTCGATACGTAAGGGGCAGATGTGCACCTTGTAAGGCGCGACGGTGATTGGCAGAATAAGTCCTGCTTTGTCGTTGCTTTCCTGCGCGATTGCGGCGATTGCACGGCCTACGCCGATACCGTAACAGCCCATAATGGGGTTGACGGCTTCGCCTTTTTCGTTAAGCACGGTCATGCCCATGCTCTTTGTGTATTTCGTGCCGAGTTGGAAAATGTTGCCGATTTCGATGCCGTTTTCAAGGTGCAGCGGTTTTCCGCAAACGGGGCATTTGTCGCCTGCTTTCACTTTTGCGATATCGACGAACGATTTGGGCTTAATATCGCGTGCGACGCTCACGCCTTTCACGTGGTACAGCGGTTTGTTTGCGCCGGTAACCATATTGTACGCGCCTTCCAAAGACTTATCGAAAACGACGATTCCGTCTTTCAGGTCAAGCCCGATTGGCCCGATATTTCCCGCGACGAGCCCCGATTCTTCGTCGGCTTCCCACGGGACGATGTTTTTCATAATCGCTTTTTTGAGTTTGGCTTCGTTGACTTCCAAATCGCCCCTGATAAACGCGACGACAACCGTCTTTTCGCCCTTCACGGCGTAAACGACCGCCTTTATCGTCTGATAAGGCTGAACTTTCAAAAACTCCGAAACTTCCGCAATGTCTTTGGCGTCGCCGGTGAAAACCTCTTCCTTTTCCGCGTCCGCGCCGAAATCGACCTCGGGACGTGCGCCCGTCGCGACTTCCATATTCGACTTGTATCCGCACTCGTCGCAAAGCACGAGCGTGTCTTCGCCGACCTCTGTCAGCAGCATAAATTCGTGAGCGATACTGCCGCCCATCATACCGCTGTCCGACTTGACCGCGATGAATTTTTTCAGCCCGATACGGCGGAATATGTTGTTGTATGCGTCATATTCCTTGTAATAATGCTTTTCAAGGTCCTCCTGCGTCATGTGGAACGAGTACGCGTCTTTCATCGTGAATTCCCTGACGCGGATAAGTCCGCCGCGGCAACGAGGCTCGTCGCGGAACTTCGTCTGAATCTGATAAATCATGAACGGAAGCTGATTATAGCTCGAAACGGTGTTTTTTGCAAGGTGTACCGCCGCTTCTTCGTGCGTCATTCCGAGAAGCATGTCTTTGCCGCTTCTGTCCTTAAACCGCACCATCTCGCTGCCGATGCTTGAATATCTTCCCGACTGCTCCCAGAGTTCCCTGGGCATAACGACGGGGAACTTCACTTCCTGTCCGTCGATTTTGTTCATTTCGTCGCGGATAATGTCTTCGATATTCTTCGCCATAAGCTGGGCGGGAGAAGTAAGCGAGAAAATGCCGTTTGCAACCGGCTTGATATACCCCGCGCGGGCAAGCAGCGCGTGGCTTAAAATGGTAACGTCCGCAGGGGCTTCCTTAACGCGTTCCCCCACAAGTTTCGATAAAAGCATAATGCCTCCGATAAAAAGTCGTAAATATTAAAGATATACAAAGTATATACTTATTTTATAATTTAGGCAAGGATTTGACGAAAATATAAACTCCGCGGGATTTTTCTAACTTTTTCAGAAAAATAAATAGACGTGCGTTTCGCACGTCTTTTATCGATGATTTTCTTATAGCAAGCGTGAAT
>ENA-UOIY01001013-UOIY01001013.1-human-gut-metagenome-genome-assembly--contig:-P114-NODE-1013-length-35288-cov-40.807340_pt1 | contig 35288 bp, 27 predicted proteins | sample MGYA00242335_ERZ723882 | MGnify/ENA metagenome assembly ERZ723882
GGCTAATCCCTCGAATGGGGACAGAATTAACCCGATTTATTCAGAGGTTCCCTAACAATTTCCCAATCCTGCGGGATGACTCCAATCCAAGCAATCCCGCTGTCTCTCATTTCACGCATAACATCACCTTAGACATACCTTTGCAAAATCTCTTGCAAAATCATTAAGCTCCAGCAGTCCTTTATCCTCTACTTTTGCCACAAAAGAATCCCCCGTTACGTGATTTACCCACATTTTTAGAGATTCGATAAAGCTGTTATCGATCAGCTTATTATAAACTTTATCGTCACTTCTCCACTTTAGGAAATCAATAGTCAGCAGGCCTAACCTCTCTAAGTTTTGAAGTGATTTCGATACATCATTCGGGTTTAGCTTATCAACTTCTATGCCCACCAAATACAGCGGCAGATATTCTTTTCTTATTTTGCGCTTCTCATCATCAATTTTGCACAAATCCATTTTGCAAATAGGGATTGTTTCTGCTTTGGCACATTCATTAAAAATTGTTTTGAAAACCCTAGCATCTGCCGGTGACAACTGCTCAATAACTTTTACAAATGCAGGTGTACACAAATTTTGCGTTCTCATATCCATATCGCTCACAAGTAAGTTTGAGAACAGTTCTGCTAGGTCATCGTCCATTATGTTGTATTTAAGTGACTCCATTGTAGGTCCAACGATATGTAATTGCGGTTCAACCCGCTCTTTTTCAGGAATGCTATTATATTTGTGCTCCATTTCTTTTTCAAACGCGATTGCCTTTTGCTCATATCTAATGTTGAGTTTTTTCAGAGGGTACATGACCACATGATTGAAAAAGCCGGACAATGTCCCGAAAAATCCACCCACATTCTTTGCTGTTGGTTGTACTGTGTCCGCATAGACATCTTTAGCTGTTTCTTTTGCGACAGACAATGCGGTTTCTTTTACAATATTCTCATTTTCCATCTTTATCCCTCCTTGTGAAACAGTGTGTTCAGGCTGTCGGCAATTTCACGCTCCAGTTTTTGAATACGCTCCACAATGTCGTCCACCGGCTCCGGCGGCTGATACTCGTAGAAATAGCGGGTCATCGGAATTTCATAGCCCACCTTGGTCTTGCTCTTGTCGATCCACGCATCCGGGGCGTAGGGCAGGACTTCCCGCGCAAAATAAGCGTCAATGTCCTGCACCAGCGGCACATTTTCGGTATCCCGCAGGGCGGCATCCGCCACCGGCTTGCCCCGCTTCATCACGATCTCGCCGTTTTCGTCCCGCTGCGGACGCTCCACTACGATTTTGTTGTAGCCGAACTCCTCACTGCCGAAGATCTTGCTCTCGCAGTACACGCCGGACTTGTCCCCATACACGGCGTTGTTCCGGTATTCGCCGTAGGCCTGCACGATCAGTTCCCGGCAATGGTCGCTGATGTCGTTGCGCTTGGTGCCGATGGCTTTGCGGCGTTGTTCATAGCAGTGGGACGCGTCAATGAGCTGCACCTTGCCGCAGCGGTAGGCGGGCTTATCCTTGCACAGCACCCAGATATAGGTGGAAATGCCGGTGTTCATAAACTGGTCGGTGGAAAGCTGGACAATGGCGTCCAGCCAATCGTTTTCCAAGATATACTGGCGGATGTTGCTGGGGCCGCTCCCGGCATCACCGGCAAACAGCGGCGAGCCGTTCTGAATGATCGCCATTTTGCCGCCCGGCGCCAGCTTGGACAGGCCGTTGAGCACAAAAAGCTGCTGGCCGTCGCTGATTTTCGGCAGACCGGGCGCAAAGCGCCCCAGCTCGCCCTTGGCGGCTTCGGCCTCCACCGCCTTCTGTTCCCGCTTCCAGTCGATGCCGAAGGGCGGATTGGAAATGCAGTACCGGAAGGTGAAGCCCGGGAACTGATCGTCGGAGAGCGTATCACCGAACCGCATATTATTGGGGTCGCCGCCCCGGATCATCATATCCGCCTTTGCAATGGCGAAGGTGGAGGGGTTGAACTCCTGCCCGAAGCAGGTCACTTCCACATCGCTGTTCAGCTCGTGGATGCGCTCCTCCATACAGGAAAGCATCTGCGAGGTGCCCATCGTCATATCGTACACGGTCACATTGCCGTCATCCAGCTTGGCGTCACACAGCAGCAGGTCGGTCATCAGATAGATGATGTCCCGGCTGGTGAAGTGCGCTCCGGCCTCCTCGCCGAAGGACTCGGAGAAACGCTTGACGAGATCCTCAAAGATATAGCCGCAGTCCACGGCGCTGATTTTATCCGGACCGAGGTAGCCCTTGGGGGAGTTGAACTCCTTGATGACCAGATACAGGCTGTTGCACTCCACCATACGGCGAATGATGTTGTCAAAATCGAACTTGGCCAGCACATCCTGCACATTGCCGGAGAACCCGGCCAGATAGTCCCGGAAATTTGCTTCGATGTTATCCGGGTCGGCCAGCAGGCTCTCAAAAGTGAAGCGGCTGGTGTTATAGAACTGATAGCCGGAAGCACGGGTCAGAAAGCCGTCAATAACTGCCAGTTTCTTGACTTTTTCATATTGCTCGATCACCGCATCGTGGGTGGGCAGCAGGCAGTCGTGAAACCGCTTGACCACCGTCATCGGCAGGATCACAAGGCCATATTCGTGGGGCTTGAAGTATCCGAACAATGCGTTTGCAATGTTCCAAATCACAGTTGCCTTTTCCTGTATATTTACGCCCACGGCGCTGCTTTTCTCGTTAACCATTGCTTTCTCTCCTCATCCAACCGCCACTTCAATCTTTTTACCGCTGAAGGCCACGCCGTATTTATAAATCGTCCTGACCCCGGCTGTCGTCAGCTCGGTTTCGTATTTTTTATCGTTGATCTGCTGCAAGGCCGTCTCGGACAGCTTTTTCAGCTTTTCGTCGCTGCAATTTTTCTCCGCCTTCAGTTCGATCAGGATACCCGGAAGACCCTTTTGCGTGGGCTTCAGCTGAATGTCATAGCGCCCGTCGCCGGATTCCCGGTTGGAGGTCACGAAAGCGCCGCCCAGCAGGGCGCACAGGCCCAGCATAAAGCCGTGGTAGAAATTCTCCCCGGCAGTATCGAAGGAGCTGACCGACTGGGTCAGCAGCGTCTGTATCTGCGCTTTCAGCCGTGCGTTATCGCCGGAGAAGATGGCCTCCTGAACAGAAATCGCCGTGGACGGCGGGATCAGATTCTCTAACCTCTGCAAAATCTCCTTGTTATACACCAGAGAAATCTCCCGGTTGGGCAGGGAGACCTCGCACATAAAATCGCCGCTGAAGGAGGGCGTGGTTTTCAGCGCCTTCAGATAGCCGGTCACCAGCAGGAAGCTGTAAATGGTGGAGGGATTGCTTTTGATCTGCGGATAAATCACGCCGGTGTCGATGAAGGTTGTGAAGGTCTCGCCGTTGACCAGGGAGGTCAGACGGTTATAAATCTCCTCGTCCGCCTGGGCAAGCACTTCCCCGATAATATCGTTGCTGCCGGTGGAGACCCAGAAGGGTCTCGGCTCACACTCGTTGCTGAAGTAGTTGACCACCGACCACGGGTTGAAAATCTCCGTCTTGCCGAAGCGGTAGCCGTCGTACCACTGGCAAATCTCGTCATACTTATCGGCAGCGCCGTAGTATTCCGCCATCTCCATCACCTCGTCGGCGGTGAAGCCGAAGTAGGCACTGTATTTGTTGTCCAACACGGAGTTGATGGACAGGTTATTCATCCCGCTGAAGATGCTCTCCTTGGCCACCCGCAGAATGCCGGTGAGGAATCCGAAGGACAGGTGCTGATTATCCTTGAACCCGCCGGAAAACAGGTTTCGCATAAACCGGATGACCTTGTCGTAATAGTCCTTCTGATAGCCCTGCTGGATGGGGGTGTCGTACTCGTCGATGATGATAATGGGCGCAACGGCATAGTGCTTGTGCAGCATAGCGGACAGATCCAGCAGTGCAGAAGCCAACTCTACCTCGTTGACCTTGCCGTCTGCCAGCTTTTCATAGGTCTTTTTGCTGTACTCGTCGCACTTTTCACTGGTCAGCAGCTCTTTGTGCCGCCGGGTCTCCTTTGCGAAAATGTCCCGGATAGCCGCAAAGGTCTCCTCCCAAGTGTCGAACTTCACATCCTTGAAGGTCAGGAAGATCACAGGGTACTTGCCCTGATAATCCCGGTACTTCTGGCCGCAGGCCCAGATCTTCTTATCCCGGAAATAGACAGAGGTATCCTTGTCGCTCTTTTCAAAGTAAGTGCGCAGCATATCCATATTCAGCGTCTTGCCGAAACGCCGGGGGCGGGTAAACAGCGTCACCATCGGACGCTCGTCGATAAAGTCCTTGATCATCATCGTCTTGTCGATGTAGTAGTATTCCGACGAGGCAAGGCAGTAGTTGGACACGCCGATGGGCAGGGGCAGCTTCGGCGCGCGCTCCGTCTTGCGGAAAGCGCCCGTCTTGAGCCGCTGATCCGCCGGCTTCTGCGTATCAGCGGGGATCAGCCAACGATTGCCCTGCTTTTTCGCACCGGCGATTCTCCCATTCTTGCAGAGCGTCGCAACTCTCCGCTCCGTTATATTCCAGCGCACTGCTGCCTCTCTTACCGAGATCATTTCAGCCATAGGGGATACCTCCACGCATAAAATCACAAGTACATTATACCCGAATAAAAGAACAATGTCAACAAAGTTCGGAACAATGTCGTTTCAAAACAGCATTGTTCTTTTCTGCACACAAAACAAGCGGAGGTCATCGACCCCCGCTTGCTCGTTACCCATATACAATTTCCTGCATCACGGCCTCGTTTGCCCGATGTCGGATGCCGTTCATTTTCCGCACCCACGACTGCGGTTCGCTGGCCTTCAACCTCTCCGTCACACCCTCGGTGTCTGCGTATTGTTCTACCAGCCGAAGAAAGAGTTCCTGCGCTTGCTCCTCGATGTCTGCAAGGTGCCCGTCCAGCGTCCCGGCGGTCAGCAGGTTATAATACAACACACGGTGGTGCTCCCTCAGAAAGGTGCGCCGCCGCTGGCCGTAAATGCCGATAGGCCGTTCTTCTTCGGGCGGTAAACGAACATCCGGCAGGCAGTAGTCGCCTTGCCTTGCGTAAGTGCCGCCCAGCTGCTCAAATAGCGATTTCATATGTGATCCTCCCATTCAAAATTTCCCCGGCAGGTCTGCAATGCAAAATGCACCCGCCTTTCGGTTACAGTCTACCAAAACCGAAAGGCAGGTGCGAGTGTGCGAATTTCAGAATCGCACATTATTTCTTCATCTTCCTGCTGAATTCATTCAGCGTCTGGATATGCCAGAGGCTTTTGCGGGTGATGGAGCGGAAGGTCAGGGAGCAGAAGAAATCCACAAGAAAGATTTTCGGGATACAGAACTTCAGTCCCTTTTGAAAGGCTTTCAGCGACCCGCGGCTGCACCAGTTGTGGACGGTGGTCAGGGTGTAGCCGGTCAGGGCCACCACATCCTTTACCGTGACCACATCCGGGTATTTGCGCAGCAGCTTTTCATAGTAGCCGTGCATCTGCCGCAGCGTGTCCTCCGGCAGCTTTTTGGACAGCCTCGCCACATAGTGGGTGCCGTACCAGCCCTTCGGCGCAGAATAGAGTTCAGGGAAAATCGCCCGTTCCTCCAAATATGCTTTCACATCCTCTTTTCGGATTTTATAGCACCGGGTTTTCTTACCCGACCACTCGCAGGGCACCTTGCCGCTTTTGAGCAGGTGCAGCGCCGTGGACTTGCTGATGTGGCAGATCCGGAAGAATTGCTCCTTGTTCATCACTTCGGGAACGCTGTCCCAGTTAACGGGGAATACATCCATTTGTAACACCTCAAAAATAGATTTTCGTCGGTTGGAAGCTCTATTCTGCGGTGTATGGCCGTCTCCCGGTTTTTCTCTCCTATCTTCCCGCATTTCTCTCCAAAATCGGGAAAAATGCCGATTTGAACCCACTTCCCAAAAAGCCTGTCCCGCAAGGCTTTCCGGGCGAAAAAGCCTGATTTCAAGCGGCTTTCGGCGGGTACGGGGCTTACAGAAACGACCCCAAAATGGACACCCCCGTCACAGTCGCATAAAAGACTCGAAATGCGCGTTGGCTCTGGCCGTTTTCTCCGCTGAAAATCCTTGATTTATAAGGGTTTTCCCGAGTTCCAATTTCAAAATTTCATACCGTTCTTGCCTGTTTTTCTTGCATTTTCTCAGCGCACGGAAAACAGTTGAGATATACGGAGGGCTATCGAAGAGGTCATAACGAGAACGACTCGAAATCGTTTGACGGCCAAAAACCGTCCGTGGGTTCGAATCCCACGCCCTCCGCCAGCGAAAAACCCAGTCATATCAAGGCTTTGCGCCCATATGACTGGGCTTTTCTTTTTGCTAATCTGCCATTGCTGCACATGATTTTCGGCAAGAAGTCATGTCTGCCACCCAGCGGCAGCGGTGTCCGGCAGGCTGAGGATGTTGTCCATCACATTTGCCGACGTGAGCTTGGACTTATAGTCCAGATGGCTGTAGATGTTCGCCGTGGTGCTGATGTCGCTGTGACCCAGCCATTCCTGGATTTGCTTCATGGGCACGTCGTTTGCCAGCAGCAGCGAGGCGCAGCTATGCCGGAGATCGTGGAAGCGGATATGCCGCAGGCCGTTCATTTCCAGCAGCTTGCTGAAATTGCTGCTGAGATTCCGGGGATTGAAAATGTTCCCCATCGCGTCCACAAACACGTAGTCGTCATATTCCCGGTTGTAGCAGTTGCCGCAGATCCGCTTGTTCTCCTTCTGCTGCTCCTTCAAGGCCAGCAGCTTTTCCCGGATATTGCCTACCAGGGGCAGAGAGCGCAGGCTGGATTTCGTCTTGGTGCGATCCTCGCGGATGATCTCATACTTGCCGTCTATCTTGGCATTTGTTACGATGTGTCTGATGGTGATGGTATTGCGCTCAAAGTCGATGGCGTCCCATCTCAGGCCCAGAGCCTCGCTGCGCCGGAGCCCGTAGAACGCGGTGATCTGGATCAGCAGAGAATAGGGGTGATCCTTTGTCGCCTCAAAGAGCTGCTCCAGCTCCTCCAGACGGTAGTAATCCGCGATATACTTCTGCTTCTTCGGACGCTCCACCTTGTCGGCGGGGTTGTACGGAATGAGGTCCATCTTGACGGCATATTTCAGAGCCTTGTGAATGTTGGCGTGCTCGTGAATCACCGTGTTGGGACATACGGTTTTCAGCTCGTACAGATAGAAGCTCTGAATATGCCTGGCCTGAAGCTCTCCCAGCTTGACGCCGGTTTTGCGAAAGTACGGTACGATTTTCCCCTTTACCATCTGGGTGTAGGAGGAAAAGGTCGTCTTTTCAATCGAATTTCGAACGACCTCCAGCCACAGCTCCATAAAGTCTGCAAAGAGCATATCGGCGGACAGTTCTCCATTTTCCTTGCTGACGGCGGGCGGCACATAGGTCTGACGCAACTCCAGAAGCATCTTTTCCGCGCGCTTTTTGTTGTTCTTAATTGGCAGTCCCGTTGGAAACCACGGCTGCTTCCGTTTGCCGTTGGCGTCCAAATAGCTCAGGACCATATAATAGTAGTCGTTTTTGATTTGCAGGTGTCCCGCTATCATTCATCCATACCTCCTTTTCTGACAGCGTATGAACGGGCACCCTTTCGGACCGCTTTTATTATAGGGCCTACTCAGGTACCCGTCCAATGTGTCGTTTCAGTTCAAATCCGTGTTACGCCGCCGGCTGGGGATTTCCCGCCGAGAGCGCGTAGCGGATCACGTTGATCTTCGGAATGCGGTAGGCGTTTCCGATTTTCATGCCGGGGATATAACCGTCGCCGATTAGCTCATAGGCCAGATGACGGCTGATCTTCAGCATGGACTGGACCTGGGCGACATTCACAATGTCGGGGTAGTCCGTGAACATCACCTCATACATGGCCTGCAGCTCAGTCTTTGTCACCGAAACCACCTCCTCCGTCGTCGCGCATAAAGCTGTTGAGCCTTCTTTCGACCATGTGAAGCACATAATGGACCTCGCTTTGGCTCAGATTAAAGGACAATACATGTCCTTCTTCGTCAGTGAGATTGATGGTCATTCGTTTGTTGCTGACATCAATATCAGCGTAGTATTTCTTTAGGAATCTGTCGAAGAGGATATCCACCATTTCACAGCCGTCTTTGGAAAACACGTCAATCATATCATCCAGATAGTCCATTCTTCCTTCGTCCAAATCGAATTCAATGATTTCTTTTATGATTTCTTTCATTGTAAAATCTCCTTTCAGCGGGCGTCGCGGTCCTGGCGCTGACGCTCCAAATGTTTGTTGTAAAAGTCCATAGCCTTGACAAGCGTCTCTGTCATCTGTTTCATAGAGGTGTCCGGGCGGAAATAGCTGCGGAGCTTGTCCACCGGCACCTTGACATATTCCACCTGATTGCCCTTGACTTCGGACATCAGCTGCATCACTGCACTGTCAGTAAACCTCTGCTCCTCGCTCATGCGTCGCAACCGCTGAGCCTGGGACAGCGACGGCGTCACCTCGTCGCAGTCCATAATGGAGAAGAGCGTTTCCTGCTCGGGCGGCTGCAGATACGACAGCTCTACCGCCGGAGTCAGGGCAATTTTTCCGTCATCCACCATCTGGAGGATTTCGGGGATCAGATTCGTGAGGCGGATATAGCGCCGGACTTGATCCTTACTTTCACCAGCTGCTTCGCCTACGATCTCAACTGACAACTTCTGCGCAACTTGCGCAGAAGTTTTGCCTTGGTGTTTCAAGGCGTCAAGCTTCATCTTGTACGCGAAGGCCTTTTCCGACGGCAGAATGTGCTCCCGCTGCAGGTTGCTGTCCACCATGGTAATGACAGCCTCCTCGTCGGTCAGCTGACGGACGATCACCGGCATGGTGTCCATCCCCAGCGCTTTGCAGGCCGCCAGACGCCGGTGGCCGGAAATCAGCTCGTATCCGCCGCCCTTCTTGGGCCGCGCCATGGCGGGAGACAACACGCCGGCGTCGGCAATGCTTTTCATCAGCTCCGCCATCTCCGCGTCGTTTTTCACCTTGAAGGGGTGGTTCTTGAAAGGCGTCAGCTCTGTCAGCGGTAGCTCCTCCACCTTGGGCTTGCGGGTGTCCGCCCGTTCCTGCACGGTCATGAACAGCTCGTCATAGCCTCTCAGGCCCAAATCAATGGTTTGGTTTTTCAATTTCATCATCTCTCTTTCTATTGTAATCAGCGTTCATAATGGTTTTCCTCTCTCGCCGGAGCGTTCCGCTGCCGCAGAGCACTTTTCTCCCGCTCCGTGAGATAGGGGTCGTTCTCCAGCCGCGCCTCAAATTCGCTTTCCAGAAGCTCCCGGAGCTTCGGATGGTCCTCAATGATGTCGCAGGCTGTTTTCTTTTTCCTTCGCAGATCGGCCAGCACCGCGGTGCAGGCGGCGCACTGCTTTTTGAGCTCCGCCATCCGCTCCGGGTCGGTGCAGTTTCGCTGCTTGTTGCGGACCTTGCTGCGGGTAGCGGCTACCTCGTCGATCTCCGCGTTGACCCGCGCGATATAGATCTGCAGATCATGCGGCGTCTCCAGGTGCTCCTGCTCCACCAGCGTCATTTCAGCCGTGTACCGATCCAGCCGGCGGCAGGCCTCCCGGCACTCCGCCGACAGCGGCTGCTGATATTCCTTTTCGTACAGCGGCGCGATGCCCAGCACGATAGCGACGGCGCGGAAAAAGCTGACGTAGCCGGTGATGCGCGGCGCCTTGAAATAGAAATCCCGCTTGCGGTAGTACGCCTCCGTAGGCGGGTTTTCTCTTGCGTAGCTCCTGGAATAGGGCCTCAGAAAGGCGTAATAGCTCCATGTCACTCGGTAGTCCCGCTGGTTTTCCAGCAGCCGCTCCCGCATGGTCTCCTTTTTGTAGACGGGGCCGAGCCGGAAGGTGCGGGTACACTTCTTGGAGCGAAAGGGCCGGATCGTGGCGTACTTGTGGTTTGGGCCGCACTCGAACGCATAGCCCAGCTTACGGAGCACCGTGGTCATCTCCGACCAGCTGCTGCACAGGGACAGCGCCTTGTCCAGCGCCTCACGCATCAGATTGAAGCGGGTTGGCTCACCGTTCTTCTCGGCGAAATAGACCGAGCGCGCCGTTTTGTGCCGCTGCGGGTTCTGCACCACCGATAGGCCGTGCTCCTTGCAGATGCGGTCCGACATGGCGCGCAGGGCGTAGTAGACGCCGTACTTGGCCTCCAGCTTGCGCCCGTCCCACATGCCCACGGAGTTCACGACAAAGTGGTTGTGGTAGGTTCCCGTGTTGAAGTGGGTGGCCACAAGCACCTGGTAGCTGTCGCCCCAGAGCCGCCGCGCGGTCTCCAGTCCGATCCGGTGGCACTCCGCTGCCGACACCTCGCCGGTCTTGAAGGACTGATAGGCGTGATAGGCCACGTTGCCTCCGGTTTTGCCGAAGCGCCGCTGGGTGGCCGACATCTCCTGTGCCGCCGTTTCTGCGCGGCAGTTGACGCCGGTGACGGCGTAGCTCTGCTCGCCCTCGTCCAGGGTCTTGGCCTTGTTGGCGGCGTAGATCAGCACCTGCTCCAGGTCCGTCAGCCGGGTCTTCTCCGGGTTGCTGCAGTAGTCCACCACGCGGGAAACGCTGTCATGGATCGCCCAGATCTTCGTCACCGCCATCGGTATCATCCTCCTTTCCGTGATAGGCCTGCAAAAGCAGGTCTTCAATTTCCGTCAGTGCGTCGCTGAACGCCGCCATGGAGACCTCGTAGCGGATGCCGTCATGCAGCCGCGTCAGCTTCCGGTAGGCCTGCATCAGTTTTTCCTTGGGCGCCTCTCTGACCACCGTGTCCGTCCCCAGGGTACGAAGATATTCCGACATGTTCATGCCGCATTTCCGTGCCTTCCTGCGGATCAGATTCTTCTCGGCCTTAAAGACGCGCACGTTGATTTCCTCCGTGCGATTGCGCATAGTGTTCACCTCCTTCGGGCGGGGTTACAGGGGCCGGCCCCTTTCGTATCCGGGGATACGAGGGAGTTGGGAGCCGGACGGCTACACAAATCCCATGCTCGTTACCCTTACGGATAAAAAGCCTGCGTATAGCCACGGGGATTTCAGCACTGTGATGCTTCATCCGCGTTCACCTCCCTTCGTGACGCAGATGACGGCTGTGACGGTAAAAGGAGAAGCGGGGCGCTACCGTCATTCTCAGCCTTCTGTGACGCAAGTCCCTCGTCCCCGGAAGAATCGTCATGACCGTCAGCACCGTCATGCAGCTCCAGGATGAGCAGCCGGGCCGCCGCCGTTTTGCGGTACTCATAGCTGATCCCCATGGGGAGGAAAACCTCGCTGTAATACCGCGTCAGATACTTGCTGGCGATGTTGGGCTTCAGCTCGGTGTTGCCCACAGCGGCCAGAAGCTCGGTGGCGGTGCCCTGGAATTTGCTGTGCTCAAAAAGGAACTCCACGACCTCGTACACGAAATCGGGAATCCGCTCCCGGCGCAGATCATCTGCGTTGAGCTCCTCTGTGATCTCCCAGCGGACGCCGCACATCTGCATTTTCAGCTTCTTTTCCTCTACGTCGCGCCCGGTGATGCAGAGGGCAGCGGCGTCCCCGAAGCGCTCCTCCTTGCGGAGGATCATCACCGTGTCCGCCACGCCCATGATGCCGGTGGAGCCGGTCATATCGTTGAAGATATTGCTGCTGTCCCGATCCTTCCGGGTGTGATGCACCAGGAAAATGCAGACGCCGTGATTGTCGGCGATTTTCTTCAAGGAGGAAAGATCCCGGTAGTCCTGGGCGTAGGCGTTGACCTTCCCGGAGACGTTGTCCCGGATCATCTGCAGCGTGTCGATGAAGATCAGCCCGGTGGAGGGGTAATCCTGCAGCACGGCCTCGATCTGACCCTCCAGCTCAGAGCCCAGCTGACCGCAGGAGAAGCCGAAATGCAGGTTCTCCGGCGGCGCTTCAGTCAGCTCCTGCATTCGCTGCTGGATGCGCCACTCCCGGTCCTCCAGCGCCAGATACACCACGTCGGTTTTTCGTGTGGGGATGCCCCATACCGGCTCTCCCTTACTGATTTGCAGGCAGAGCCAGAGGACCATCCAGCTCTTGCCGATCTTGGAGTCGCCGGCCATCACCGCCAGCCCGTCGGCGAGGATACCGTCAATCAGCATCCTCGGGTGCGCCAGCGGCTTGTAGTACAGCGTCTCCGCGTCAATCAGTTGAATCTTGTTCATGTGTTTTCACCTTCTTTCTTTTTAGCTGGTAAGTTTGTTTTGCTTGAATATTTGCGCCGTCCTTCCGATACGGTTTTTGTGTGCCTGCCCCGGGACCTTTCGGCTACCCCGCAGCGTCGCCTTGCTCATATCGTCGCAAGGTCATATCTGTTTCGGTGACGGTTATTCAGTTGTCGGTTGGATATCACCTCCTTTTCGGGTGAGGGAAACGGATGCTCCTGAAGAACCCCTCCACTAGTTAAGCCATTTGAGAGGGCTTTTTTCAGGGTGCCGGAGAATACTTTTTCTCTCTCAAGTGGTAGATCACGGGAAACCCGGATAATTAAGCCTTGTAGAAGATTTTTTCGAGTTCCCCACTAACTTAGGAATGGAAAGCACGGCTTTATAGGTGTTACCGGAAAAAACTTCTTCCCTCAAGGGGTAGATCACGGGAAAGCGGAAAAATTAAGACCTGGCGTAAGTTTTTTTGATGGCTGCGATTTTCGAAATATCTCTTCACTAGTTAAGCGATGGGAGCCTGCTTTTATGGGGGTTATCGGTGAAAAATTTATCCGCTCTATTCGGTGGCGTACATCACCTCCTCACTAAGTAAGGAATGAGAGCAGGCATTTTTATGGGTGTCCCGGAAAATTTTCTTTTATGGCATCAATTTTGATGCCGCAGCCCGATTTGCCCTTTGAAGGTGGCATCAAAATTGATGCCACTCGACTAAAACCTGCTTTCGCCTTAGCTATTTGGCGCCAAAACGGAGCCAACTCCAAGCGCCTTCTCGCATCTTGCGCCAAAACGGAGCCAATCTCTCGCAAAATCTCCTCCCACCACCCTACCGCAACCTTCGAGCCACCAAAACGACGTTTATTTTGAAATTTCATGAAATATTTTTCTGAGCGTCCTGTTTGCTCGTATCGGGAGCCTGTATTTGCTTGGTCTCTCCATTCCCTTACAGCAACATGAAGGGCAAAATAGACATCCTATTTCTCACTTTTTGAAAATCTTTCTCTACTCCCGTACCGCACGGTTTTGAGGCAAAAAGTAAACACCGGGCTGAAATTTTCCTTCTACTTCTGTACCGCAACATCCAAAGCAAAAAAGTAAACACTGCATTGAAACTTTTTCCTCTACTGCTTAACAGCCACATGAGAGGCCTCGAAAACGACGTCGAATTACGGCTTTTTCGAAAAGTCCCTCTACTCTCTTACCGCAACATCGGAGGCCGAAAAACGACATTGATTTTTGAAAATTCTCAGAAAATTCACAAATTAGTGGGATTTCGCGGCTCAAAGCGCAAAAAGAGCGCCTGCCTCTTTTCAGAAGCAGACGCTCTTTTGGTAATATTCAGTTTTACTTCATCAGCCGGATCAGCAGCTCATTGACATCCTCCGTGGGCTTGCCGCTGGACAGCAGTTTGTTCCGAAAGACCAGCATGGCCGTCGTCAGCAACCGGCGCTCGCCGGCGCTGAGCACCAAGACCCGGTCTCTTTTATTCCGTCCGAACATGGCCGCACCTCAGCAGTAGACCAGCTCAGAGAAGACGATCTCCTCCGCACGGCTGCGGATGGAGTTCATCCGTCCGACCCATTCCATTTGATCCGCGGCCTTCAGCTGCTCAGTGACGCCTTCGGCCTTCTTCATTTGCTCCACGAGCCGGTCGAACATGGCCTGCGCCGACTCACCGATCTCGGTAAGATGCGGCTCCAGGGTCCCCGTCAACAGCATCCCCGTGTAGATCCCGTCCATGTGTGTGCGCAGATACCGCCTCCGCGCCGCTGCAAATCTGTTTTCCATACTGCGCCTCCTTCATATACGCATTGTTCCTGGTTTTCCTTCGCGTATATGATAGCCCACCGCAGCCCCGGAGTCCAATGTGCAAAAACGAGGTTTGCAGACTTGACATGGGGACACTAAGTAAGACTCCTCTATGTAATTAATGCTGTTTGCTAATGCAGCTCTAAGAATTCCATCCCAAATGTATCATTTTTCGTTCGAGGTAAGAAATAGTATTTTCTTTTTCCAGCCTATATATAGGGACTTCCAGTTTAACGCCGTAAAAATGTAGCAGAATAAACCTCATAAACTCGGAAAAAGTTAATGCATCTTGAATTGGAATCCTGCATGATCCAGCATTTGACAAAGTCATATGCGACGCGGGATGATCACATTCAACATGGCACGATGGATCATAATCAACTCGAAGAAAGATAGGCACGCTTTCTTCGTCCGCAAACCAATCTTCGTCTTCTGCATCTGCCATAGCTATTTCTTCTTTGTTCCAGACTCTATTATGTTTTTTTAGGAAGATTAGCCTTTCTTTGATGACTTCTCCATCGTCAACACGAAACTCAGCTTGTATAATTCCCTTATCATACAAAAGAATAGTATATTGGCGGTCCAGTAAAAGAGTGTTCATCACATAAGATGCCGACACATGCTTATCAAGCATGACGGAATTGACTCCAGACTTCCCACTAAATGAGATTTCATAAGACTGCGGCCCTGTAGATTTCTCTGAAAGCCCGCACTCATCTCTGATGAGTTCTTTCTGGCGTAACTCATCTATTGTCTTATGGATATCTTTGATAATTTCCTTTACAAGCTGCTCACTCGTTTTCTTACTCATCTTCGGATTCCTGAAGGAGTTGCAACAATTCCTCGGTATCTGCATCAAATAGTTGCTTCATTAGTTGAACCTTACTAATACTTCCTCCCTGTGAAAGTCTATTTATTAACTCTTTTGTTTGATCGAATGCTCTTTTATCGCGGCCTTCTACATCTTGATTGTTGAGGAAGATTGTCTGCTGTTCCGCTTTTGTAGGATAGTGCTCAAAGTAGAGTTTGAAATCATATTCTTTGATTCTTTCGAACTCGTCACATAGCACTTGCATATCTTCGCCAAATCCGAGAACTCTAACCCATCCCTTTGAACGAGTAATTGCAGTAAAGAGAGCATTTCTATCTGTTCTTCGTTGAAGTGTGTTCACGCATTTTTGAGCATTCACTACATAGACCATAAAACTTTCGTTTCCTTTTGCTCTTCGAACACTGGAGTATACAATAGAGTTGTTCCTGAAAAAATCTTCAGGACTTGCTGCTCCAGCTGTGTGAATGCGAAATTTGAAATCAGTATCTCCACGGCTCAATCTATCCTCGTTTACAGCATTCAAATAGGTGATGAGCTTACTATAATTATTCGAGTACGACAAGGTGTCCAAATCTATAATCATGATATCCATCGGAGTGAGTTGCTCCTTAGTGGTATCTTCAGATATGGTCTCGAATAAAGCATCGAACATCTCGTAAGCGTCTTTATATTTGTTGAATTTAATGATTTCACTTTTCTCGACATTCAGGAAGTCAGGACTTGTTTCTTTAGTCCTATATAGTGTTGCTTCTTTTCCTTCTTCGATAGGCTCATCAGTAATATATCCAATGGCTGGCCAGACATCTGCAGAACCAGGCAACTGAACCAGGCCTTCTTTACGATATAAGCCCATACCGATCGCATGAGCTGTTACAATTACAGGGCCTTGGTTACGGTAGCAGACTATCAGTGGGGTGTCATTTTCAACACCATGGCCAAAAATATCTTCAGGGCTCGGCATTTGTCCTTCATTCAAAGATTGAAGTTCGTCGTAGGCATACACCAGCCTTTGCTTAGGCCCTATGATTTTACAACAAAGCTGAAGAAAATTCTTATCAAAGTCTTGCGCTTCATCAATAAGAATGCAATCATACATTTTCTTAAATGAACCGATTTCCTTCAACAAATCTGCACACATGTTAGAGAACAGGTTTGCATTTCTTCCATATGTTGCTCTTGCATCCGTGTATGACAAAGGCGATACTCCGTGCATCAAGCAAATTTCATAATATACACCATGAGAATATGAAGATCCCCATGCTTGCATAATTTTTAGCTTCTTACTATTGTATTTTGCTCCATCATTCTTATTTGCATAAAAGCGGCTAATCAGATTCTCCAATTGCCCCTTCAGAGACCTCGTTGAATAAGTAACAACAATATCCCAATCTGGATGTGCCGTGTGGAGTTCTGCTGCTTTTCTTGCCAGAACGATTGTTTTACCGCTTCCAGCCATGCCTCGAATTCGCTGGATTCCTTCTACGTCAGAAAGAATAGCTTCCATCTGACTATTTCCGTATTTCTCCACGAGCGATGCCATTTGATTGATGGCATATGCCTTGGTGCCTTCGTTGATTCCTTCACGAAGCACGTGATTGTTGATTCCATATGCCTCCTGGATTCCAGATAGAATCTTCCCATATAAATCATCAGAAAACTCTTCCGGCTCTTCATATATCTTGATACACTCCATCAAATCATTATTTGATTTTGCCAGGAGGTATTCCGCCTGCTCATCCATCTGACCTTCACAGTAGGTTATGGTTTGAAAATCAAAGATAAGCTTTTTTCGCTTGAAAAGAAAAGGCTGCTTTTTGAATTTAGATTCTACTTTGGCATAGATATCATCCTGAATCTCCCCGTAATCGGTCACAGGATTAGTAAGAATGTTGATGATAAAAACGCCTATCTTGGATATCAGTGCGATATCCACACAAACCTTGCCACCTGACACCTCGTCATAGTAAATTGGGTACCCGAGATACATTTCGCCTTCTACCGAAGGGTATTTCCTCCCAAAACTCTGAGCCAGTTTATCTGCGACATCGCGCTTGAATCCAGTTAGCGACCCAAGAATTCTCATTTTTCCTTCCATAATTATTCCTCTTTTCATGGTTTTAGGTGTTTTTATCCTACCACTAACTTGTTCGTCTTCTTCAAATACTTTGCCGGGATTGGGGCATCCAGCCGCCAGGTGATGTTCATGGGCTTTTCACCCTCGTGCTTCACATAGTTGGCAGTGCCGAGATAGGTATAGGCCTCGGCGCCGTTGGTGATCCGGTCGGCCTTGAACTCACGGACGAACAGCAGCACACGGCTCCCCTGCTCCTTATGGTGGATATACCGCTGGCCGGTAGAGGAACGCTCCGCCGTTGTGCTCTGGCTCTGCCAGTGGAACAGCCACTCGTTGATCGAATAGTCGTTGTACATGGTCGTGGGCGAATAGTCCTTGTCCGCCTTATTCAGCGTCACAAAGAATACATCCAGCTTCTGATCCGGCAGCCACTTCACACCCTCACGCACGGTTGCCGGTTTCAGGAAGTCCAGCGCCACCAGCAGCTGATCACGGGTATAGGTACAATGCAGATCCAGCGGGCAGTCAAAGCCCACATCCACCGGCGCATCTATGAAGTCGATCTGGTTATATTGATATCTCAACAGCTCGATCAACTCACCCAACAGCACCGGGCTATCCGCCAAGGCATAGAGATTATCCCAAACCTCGTCACTGCTCCAGTCTTCGGCCGCCTTGCCCCAGACTGTGATATAGAACATCTGCAGCATCCGCTTTTCAATGTCGGAGAGCTTGTCGAAATCCACATCGTCCAGCCGCGGCAGAAGATCCAGCAGGAAGGTGATCCACCGCCGAGAGTCGATTACTGCCAGCCTAGCCAGCGCCTTTGTCATCATCTCTTCCAGTGGCTCCGTGAAATCGTCGATCACGTCAGCACGGGCACACAGCCGGGAGAACGTGGCAAACTTGTAAACGCTCCGCGGATCGAGATGATAATAGTCCAGGAAATTGGCAAGATTGAGCTTCGTGCCGGTATCTTCCTCAAAGGAAGCAACTCTCGTCACAAGGCCGGCGGTGTTGCCATAGGAGGCGCGGATATTATCGAGTATGTATTTCGCTGCCTTTTTCTCAAGGTGGATATAGCAGCCCTTGGGCGCGGACACAAAGCCGTCCTTGATCTCCCGGGTCACACTGCGGGTGGTGTTGGAGAGAAGCGCGGCAAACTTGTCCTCAAAGTTATACTTCCTATTCGCCTGACCAATGAAGTCGAGAACGGTCAGGCATTCTTTATCCTCTGCCAGTCGCAGGCCACGGCCCAGCTGCTGCAGGAAGATCGTGAGCGATTCTGTCGGGCGAAGGAACAGAACCGTATTGACCTCTGGAATGTCTACTCCTTCATTATAGATATCCACGACGAAGATAAAGCGCACCTTGCCAGAAACGAGACTATCCTTCGCGCTGCGGCGTTCTTCATCCGGGGACTTACCGGTCAGGAACATGGACGGAATCCCATGCTCATTGAAATACCGACACATGAATTCCGCATGATCCACCGTGACACAGAAGCCCAAGCCCTTAACATCCTCAATGTCTGTCACGTATTTCAGCAGCGAGGACACGACCAGATCGGCACGCCGCTCAGCCATCATGCCGCTGAGCGTGTAAATCTTGGACAGCTCGGATTTATCATAACCTCCGGCCGACCATTTCAGTTTGTCCAGATCCACCGTGTCGGTCACGCCGAAATACTGGAAGGGGCACAGGAGTTTGCGGTCGATAGCTTCCGGCAAGCGGATTTCCGCCGCAATACGATTATTGAAGAAGCCGAGAATGCTCTTCCCGTCCATTCGTTCCGGGGTAGCAGTCAGCCCCAACAGGATCTTCGGCTGGTAATATTCCAGCAGCTTCTGATAAGTAGGCGCCGCCGCGTGGTGGAACTCGTCCACGATGATGTAATCATAGAAATCCGGCGAAGTCTTTGCCTTAAAGTCCTGGCTATTAAATGTCTGAATGGACATGAAAAGATGGTCGATGCTGTCCGGCCGATATCCACCAACGAACATATCTCCGAAATTGGCGTCTCTCAGCACTGCCCGGAAGGTGTACATGCTCTGTTTCAGAATTTCTTCCCGGTGGGCAACGAACAGCAGCCGGCATGGTTTGCCTGCGTTCTTTTTCTGGAATGCCTTGTAGTCCAGCGCAGAAATCACTGTCTTGCCTGTGCCGGTTGCGGCAACCACAAGATTGCGAGTATAACCACGGACGGCGCGCTCTGCCCCCAGCTTATCCAAAATCTCCTGCTGATAAGAGTACGGCCGGATCTCCATATTGTAGATCTCGGCATTGTTGCTGTTGAAATACTTCTCTGCCTGCAGCGCACGGGCAAGGCGCTCCCGCTGTCCTTCATCGTAGTATTCGAATTCTTTGTCGTTCCAGTAAAACTCAAAGGTGGCCGCCACCTTGTCGATGGTCTCCGGCAGATCCTTCTTCGTAATCTTTGTGTTCCACTCAAGACCGCTGGTCAGGGCCGCATTGGAAAGGTTGGAGGAACCCACATAGGCCGTCGTAAAGCCAGTATCCCGGTAGAAGATATACGCCTTTGCGTGGAGGCGTGTGATCTTTGTATTATAGCTGACCTTGATCTGCGTATTGGGGAGCTTGCGCAGCTCTTCGATTGCCTTCACATCGGTCGCGCCCATGTAAGAGGTTGTGATGATACGCAGCTCACCGCCGTTTTGGGTGAAGGATGTCAGCTCGTCCATGATGAGACGCAGCCCGCTCCACTTGATGAAGGAAACCAGCATATCGATCCGATTGCAGGACACGATCTCCTTTTTGAGCTCCGTGTACATCTGCGGCTCGTGAACAGCGCCGGTGAACAGGCTGGATTGTGCAATAGATGTTTCCGGACGGACAACCTGTGCCTTCTCATCCAAAGCCCAGATGCTGTTTTGCCGGTCAAAAAGCGCAAGAAGCTGCTCCGCCCGCTCTGCAACCGAGAGCGAGTCGAAGTCAGCTTCTTTTGTTTCAGCTTGGATTGTTGTAATAATCTGATTGGCCAGTGCAACCTGGGCGTTCAGATCTCCGCCATTGTCTCTGAGATTGTCCAGCCCGCGCTCAACGACCTCTGCAACATACTTTGCCAACACTTTGGACGCTTCGGCAGTATCAATGGGCGCAGTTTGACTGAGCTTGTCCGCATTGGCAAGCTCGGAATCTAATCCTCTATTGATAACCTGCTCGTATAGTCCGTCGTGCAGCATTGTATTTCCTCCAAAAGTGCCAGTGTTATTTTTTTACAATCTGGAGCATGTGTTCTATTTGAAGCTTGTTATCCTTCAGCCTGCAGGTAAATGCTGAAATAGTCATTCCGCGCTCTATGCACTTATTCAAGGCATCAGCAAACTGTGTATCTGCAAGAAGGTTAATGCCTTTAACGTAGGGATTAAGTGATACGATAATATAATGAACATTATATCCTGCAGACATTAGACGCTCCAGCTTTTCAAGCTGCAGAAGTGATCTCTCAGAGAATACAGTAGGGAATTTCGCATAAGTATCGGTAGATAAAACGCTTTTTATCTCAATAATGGTATTAGTATCTTCTATAAACAGATCACTCTTATAGCCATCAACGTAATGCTCCTTTATTACGTTCTTGCGCTTTCCTAAGTATGCAAATCTACGGCCTCGAAGACTTGCTTCAATTGCTCTATTCGCCATCGAGGTGTTCAATATTAGATAGCTTCTTTTATATGGCACGGCATAAACTGCATATTGCGTGCGTGCGTCTTTAGCCATCGTAGGAATTAAAATGACTTTTTTCCCCTGCAGGCTTAAGAAATTGCTTAAATGGCAGGAGGAGGGCACATAGCAAACAGTGCTTTCCCCGTCAATCTCGACCTCACACAGGAATCGGTTTTTCAGCTCCTGCTTAAAGATCCCGGTTTTATATTCAGGGTTTAGCACTGTTTGCATATGTCATTTCCTCACTGTCTGCTCTTCACAAATTCATCGAGTTCGTTCTCTGAGATAAACAAGCCCTGCATACGGATGGTATCGCTATCCGTCACCAGCAGCATATCGCCCTTACCCAGGAGGTTCTCCGCGCCGGACATATCAAGAATTGTCTGAGAATCCGTGTGAGATGGCAGCCTAAAGGAAATCCTGTAGGGGATATTAGCTTTTAGCACACCAGTTACGATATTTGCACTTGGGCGCTGTGTTGCAATGATAAGATGGATGCCCAAGGAACGAACCTTCTGTGCCAGCATGGAAAGGAATTTTTCAAATTCCTTCCGCTTACCCTGCATTTCTGCTGTCTGAATCAAATCTGCATACTCATCAATAATGATGATAAGCCGCTTCATACGGTGATCCGGATTCTTTTCATTATACGAATTGATATCTCGGCTCCTGCAGGATCGAATTTGCTGCATCCGCTCTTCCTTATCAACATCATTGATGCGCTGGATCATTTCAAGAGCTTCTTCTGCATCGATCACAACATGTCCACCATAGAGATTTGGTAGGTCCTCAAAGAAAACGAAATCTGTCTGCTTGGGATCAATGATTAAGAACTCCAAATCCTCCATGGGATACTTATGCAGCAGGCTGACGATAATCGAATACAGGAAAATGGTTTTACCTGAGCCTGTTGTACCCGCAATAAGCATGTGGGGGGCCTTAGCAAGGTCAACGATTTCAAACCTTCCATCTGCCTTTTGCCCTGCAACAAAGTCAAGGTCACCTGAGGAGCCATCCAACAGGCTCAGATGCTCCAAAAGACTGATAGACTTACCTGCACCGGCAAAGGGTACATCAACTGAAAGATACTTGGTTCCCTTGATATGATCAATCAGAATTTCTCCATTTGCCTCAAGCTGAATGCCAATATCAGTCTTGAAGCGTTCCAGAGTTCTTATTGTTTCTCCAGACTTTAGCTCAATAGAAAACCTCGTAAAGCGTGCAGCCTCTTGAACCATATCAGGATCTACAGGATACGCGTTGATACCATAATCGCGAAATACCTTATTGATTTTTGCACACTTTTCTCGAATGTCAGTACGTTGAAGCTCGACTACAGTCTCGTCAGTTGCAGGCACAGGAGAGGCAGACGCAACAGGGATATTGGAAACGGCAACAGGCATGGTGGCAGGGACAACCGGGGATTGCACAGGCTGGGCTTCTTCGGGCGTGGACTCTGCCGCACTTGCCTCACGTGGCTCTTGAGAAGGAGCGACAACAGCCGTATCTTCTTCCTGGGGGGCCGGATTAAACGGGCCTGCTTCACGAGCAAAGGCACTATTAGCAAGAATAGCCTGAACCTCACTACTGCCAATAGTTATCAGAGTATAGTCCTTGCCAACATAATCATCAATGCCTTTATAGATCTTTTCAGAGCTCTCGGTGTTTTCAAAATCGACGAAGGCGATATTTCTGCGAATACTTACGTTATATTCGCCGGCGAAAAGGTCATTCAGCATATTGCTGTAGCGAAGCTTGCTTGCCGGATCAAGCGCAGCCTGGAACAAGCACTCAAAAACCTGCTCTCTTAATATTTCACGACGTGAAATCGTAGTGATTTTCTCTGTTTTCCCAAGCATTTCCTGAGTGAGGCCCTCAAGCGCCGTAACCTGCTCCACAGCATGTCCAGAAATCGTATCTCCATCAAGAGTGAAGGCGTTTGGGTTGTCTGAGTAGGTTTTTACCTCAATAATGTCGACGAGTGCATCTGTGTCAGACTCAAGATTGATGCCAATCAAGTCGGGCAGCTTGCCGTCCTCACGGTCTGAAAGCCATTCCTGTGCAAGCTGAGTATCTAGGCCAACCAGTATTGCAGCAGGGTGCTGCCGCTTGTAGTGGATTGCAGCCAGTGCTATTCCTAAGCTCCCCTTGCCGTGGTTGGTATCGAATATACGATTTGAGGTATGCGAAACGATGCTCAGCAGACCATCGTCGTTAATCTCACGGACTGCCTCGATAATCTCCTTTACGCCCTCCTCCTTCGGGACAAAGTTGCCTAAGCGCTTTACAAGGGTATCGTACCCAAGCACAAATTTTCTGCAGTTGCTGGAATAAATACCAATGGAGCGATAATCGTTTTCCCTATAAAACAGTTTTTCACTAGCTGCCCTCAGCGAGATATCCCAGCTTTTTAGACTTTGATCCAAGATCACCAGCCAGTCGCATTTATCTAAGAAAGCATCGTAGGTTTCTCTCTTGAGCGGAGTATAAAAGCTTGTGCTTGTATGACTGAAGGTTGAGGGGTGCTCATTTAACTTCTCTATGATGCTGGCATAGACGGTAAAGATCCCGCCTTCGCTCGCAGGACGGATTTCTACCTTTTCATCAATCGGATTGTACTTATATACCTTTGGTACGCAAAGAGGGTGAATGTGAATTTGGCGGTTGTTTTGAGCAGTTTCGATCTTAACCTCATTGGGATCAAAGATGATGAGCATATGCTGCTTGCGGCTGAGCTCGCTCAGTATTTTGCTGTAGGAATATTTGTGATGAGCTATCGTAAGCTTAAAGTTGAGAGATCGACGCCCCTTGATTCTCCCCAGCATTCCGTCATTTAGAGAATCGTCATCTATCTCAATCCAGCTTGCGGAGACCTCCTTCGTGTGGAAAATGGAGATCTCAATTCCGTTGATGTTGAATTCCTTGTCACTGTTCAAGGCCTTCAGCATAGAAACGATTACTTCCACAGACGGAGGATCTATAACGCAGAGCTTTAGCATCATCCCCGCATGAGGATAAAGGCAAAGGTACCGAATGATCGCCTGCTTAAGAGTATCAATGCCGCTTTCACTTTGGTTGATCTGCGGTACATTTGAATAAACCGGAAGCATACCGATTCTACCGGAAAGAGGAAGAAATGCAGCCCCACGGTACGCAATGGTAGCGGGAAGCAATGCAACGGATAAGGGGTCGGGAATGTCCTCAGCCTTTCGGATAATAAATGCTTTATCCTCGTCACTAAGCTGCGCCTCTCCGATTTCATTGACACCCTTGCTCGAAAGAATCTCTTTGGCAAGCTCTACATACTTCCAAAGATACATGGGATGCATAGGCGTAGGGATTGCGTGGGCCTTCGTCTCCCCAACGACAAAAACATAATCCAAGGACATAATTGTATTAATGATTTCCTTGGCGTTGGACGGCGCGATTGCCCAGATTTTAGGGAACTCGTCGTTTATTGCAGTAAGAAGTCCTGCATATGCGGTGAGATATTTATAGAACTTATCGAACTGTGCAAGGACCTGCAGCATCGGTGCATCCTGTAGGCGCTTGCTGAAGGGCAGGATTTCCTTTCTTGCGTCAAGGAACCGCTTCAGCCGTACAGAAATCGTTTCGCCATCCGAAACAAGCGCTGCAATGCGTGTCAGACTGCTCCAAACCGGATCAAGAATTGCCGGACTAAACGGAATTCTCTCAAATTTATCAAGGTCACGAATGGCCTCGTCCGGTGCCTGAACCTCAGCACGAATAATACCGCCAAAGTCAGAATCGGACGACATTTCTTCAGCAATTCTTTCCGTTACGGGCTCCGTCTTGAACTGAGCCCTCCCGCCGTCAACATCAACCTCAACTTTTTCGGCTTTTTTTGTGTTTGCGCGCTGATCAATATCTCGCTCCAGCTGCACCAGTATATCGGAAATCTGATCCTGGTTGTCATCGAAGATTAATTGCGCAGCCAATGCAGTGGGCTTTATAGTCGTACCTCGTCTGGGTGGTGGAGTGGGATTCTTTTTCTCCTTTGCAGCCTTGAGGCACTCCTCAACCTCAGATAATTCCATTTGGCCAAGAAGCGCAATGTCCTTTGTCTTATAGTAGCTTAGAATGCGGCGGGGCGTTTCCTTTATTCCTGTAGCCTTAGCATAGTAGTTTGTAATGCTTTGACGCTCAGCCTGCTCCAGATTACTTAGCCTTTCGACGATTCCGTGGTTGTGCTTAATCCTCGCCACAAAATCATCCTTTGAAGGATTTCTGCTGTCAAGGCTCTTGTCAGAGCAGAGCCCCAGACGATAATAGTTCTCCTTAATTGCTTCAGGGAGCTTATCCGCAGGGGCTGAGATCAAAAGCTCCAGATACTCAAGCACACGTTCAAAGCTTAGGATACTACGGATGGGCTTACTCCGAAGAGCCTGAATAAGCGCCTCGATCACGGCATTTGTTCCAGCAAGGTCCTTCCTTGCGAGATCGCAGCTTTTCGTATAAATGCGCTCCAGTGTAATTTCTGGGAACCATCGTAGAGATGACATCTTTTCCATTTCTGCGCGCTTGATAATCAGGACTCTGAAAATGCTTTCATCACCAGAGTTGCGCGACTCCTCGGCCTTTTCTACGGTAAAATCATAAGAGAGCTTTTCACTTTGGGGGAGCTCACTTTCAATACGAGCCCTTGTCGCAGTAGGAAAGCCCAAGAAGAACAAGGCAGCCTTTCTTTCGGAAGCTAGGCCCTGTACAAAAGAGACGTAATCAAAGTCGGGAATGTTGACAAGCGCCACACCATATTCCTGAGCCCTTGCGCGGTCATTAACAAGCTGCGTTATTACCTTAGTCAGCAGTGTTTTCTCCATATCAAAGCCTCCACCCGATTAATGTAACTCCATCGGCATATCGTTTTCCCATACCCAGGGAAATATAAGTATTGGCTATAGCTTGAGAGTTGATGCTCAAATCACCACGTAGATCGCCGGGAGTTGATTGAGCTATGTTATAGGTCTCGAGAATACTGTACTCTGTCTCAGCATCAGATCCAATTAAGATGTTGTATGCAGAAACCAGCTTTTCGCTTAACTCCTTAAGTTCAATTCCATCCTCGAGATCATCCTTGCTCAGCGCACTTAGAGTAACGGTTTCCAGCGTAAAGCTATTAATCAGATAACGCTTGATATTCGCACGGTTGCCTCTTGGACCAATCAAGCCACATCTGACGCCCAGCACTCTACAGAAGGCAGAGGGGGAATTGTTCTTGTACTCAAAGGTGTATAGAGCAATCTGGAGGGCTCTTGAGAGCGCGAGCCTTGGCGACCCATCCTCGCCAATGAAGCTATCATAATAGCTCTTTACAGCCTTTCTAATGCTTTCCTCTCGATTAACAGAGGAAAATACCATGCTATCAATCCAGCGCTGGCATTCATCAACAGTATCGGAGGGGATTTCCTCCTTCAAGGTCACATCAATTGAGTTGATAAAGAAATCCTCAACAGTTTTTTTGGCTAACGTATAGGCCTGCTCACTCGCCTTTTTTATCGACTCAAGGTCCGCACCGGCATCAAGAAGAATAGGGGGATTGCTCCCACCGTATGCCGCAGCATTACCCTGTGTTAAGTAGATAAAGGTTGAAAACATAGCGAAGTTAATGATCCTTCGCATGACCAAAAGGCTATTTCTGTTCTCGCCCGTCGCTATGATGTTATCAGCAAGCCGATCAAAGCCGTTCCGCAGCCTCTCCTTGCAGCTATCCCAACGTACTTCGCTATCCTCAGGATATTGAATTCCATGGATGCTGCGCTTTTCCTTATCCGAGGGGGCAGTAAGAATTGGCTTAATAAGCTTTGTGAGATCATCTGAATCATTGCTTAGAGCATCCTGCAGCAGTGAAATAGCAGGAGACCGCTTACCGTTAAGCTCCTTTGCGAGTATTTCAAAAATGAAGTCGCCGATACGCGCTTCGGAGTTCAACCGCCCCTTGATCATCCAGTGGGACGAAATGTCCATAACCGAAAAATCATATTGTGGATAGAGTGTATTGTCCTGGTTGAAGATCTCACCCAAGAAATAGCGCAGCTGCTTGATATTTGCCGGCTTTTCTTGCTCACCCTTTTCTAATATGCATGCGTAATCAGACACTATCTTCTCTGATGGAATGGCATCCTTTCTCCCATCACTAATGACCCACTCGTGCACATCCCTTGTATCACAGGTTTCTCCGATACAGGCACGGAACAGCCCGTTTGCTATATGAGGAGGCTTTGTCGAGTTGGAGGTCGGATTAAAGCCAAGATAATCCTGGCAAATCTTATCGCCTATGCGCTTTAGGGTATCTGCAGCCATTATTCCTCACCCTCCTCAAAATCGTATTTCCCATCCTGTATTAGCACCGTCTTTTTACTGCTGTTGATTCTGCTCGCTAAGATTATCTCCCCGTCATCGTTTTCTTCAGCATATCCATAGTTGTCTAGCTGCTGAAGGAACATCGCTGCCGCCTGCTCGTACTGCGGGGCCAACAGGCCAACAGGGTAGCCATTTTCAACGGCATCTAGTGTTCTTAAGAAGTCGGCATCCAGTGTCAATACGGGAAGTTCTCCGTCTTTAGGCTTCAGAATAATGTGATTCGGCATATATTCCATGCCCTGCAGCCAATCCGCCGGGCGAGGCATTTTTATCTCAAGCTCGCTCGTATCAACGGATTTACTAGATACGGCTACGGCAGCCTCCTGGCTGAGATCGTATCTATGCGTGGTCCAAATGTGCAGTTGCTTCTTATCATCCGATGAGGGCAGAAACAGCTTGTTTATAGAGCGGACAAGCCGTTCCTTAATCTTCTTCTTCTGAGAGTCAAAGGACGTGAAAATCTCCATGCTCTTGCGGATTTCCTCTGGCTGAAGCCTGAGTAAGCCTTGACCATCAAGATTTTCAAAGTAATACTTTCTCTTAACCTCCTTAAAGCATTCGACGGCTGCATCAACATCATCCTCAAAGGAGGGATCATTTGGCCATTTCTGAGGAGGCTCCAGGAGCCAGCCTTCGGTTATGCCTCCGTTCCAAAGCTTCTCGTCAAGTGATGGCACAGAAAGAAAGACAGGATCAAACTTCTGAATAGAGCGAAGCAGGTCATTCGAGCCTTCAAATATCGCGGAGTAATACAATAGATTTTCATATTCATCCATAGTGCAGGCTGTAAGCATAAATGAAAGCGCACCGAGGATATCCCTTACTGCAAAATGCTCACAGTCGGACGCTGCCAACTCCAGCAAGGAAACAACCTGCCTTTTTATTTCCGCAATTTGAAGGGCGCGCAGATTATACTGCAGGGCTGGATTGTATACCGGCTCACTGGAAAGCAACACGGTCATTTTTGTCACAAGGGCATCAAGCAGCTGATTATCCCGTGTAAGAAGATTCCTTTCGTTCAGGTCAACGACAGCAATATGCTTAATCGGCTCAGAAATCTCATACGTAATAGCCGTCTTCTTCGCCCGCATTATTTCGCTGAGAATATCAGGATCAATCCGCTTTATCTCCTTGCACAGTAGCAAAAATGGATATTCATTGATAGCAAGCACAGCAGGTCGCTTTTCTTTATAGAGATCAACAATGGCTCTGGCAACCTCATCATATCGCGTAACCTCATTAAAGTCAGTCTCAACGAATGCGTTATTTCTGGCTATGCAAGCCTCTATGGCCTTGATAATATAGGTCTTTCCATCACCGGGATTTCCGGTTAGGAATACGAGCTTGTGCTTATCAAGCATGTTGGAGACAAGCTGTTCGACGCCAGATGGGATGTGAAGAAAACCAAGCTCGTCCTCATTCATATGGTCAGAATAGCAATTCTTCCCGTTATATAGCTTCTTGATAAAATCGAGCTTCGACATAGTTGCCTCCTTACATGCTTCCAAGCAGAAAATCATCCACTCTGAAATCGTTCAGCCGCTGGATAATATCCACTGTTGTTAATCGCCTTGTCAGCCAGCGATCATACCAATAATCAATCAGCGCCTGTGTTCCTTGCGCAACCTCTTCTTCGCAATCAAGATTGAAGCCATAATCCGCAGTGCTTGCATAGCCCATCAAATAGTCCTTCGTGTTTTTGGCCAGATCAATAGAGTATACAATACGTGGAGAATAATGCTTAAGAAACGCATCAGCGCGGATTCCAATGGAGCTTAAGCCTCTACTGATCATCCGGAAGCGAGGACTTGTCCCTTCCCCAAAAACATGATTAATTCGCTTCCCACCATCCTGCAGTTCAAGAATCTTGGAGAACAAGGCGGTAGTTTCCTTTGAGAAGAATACGGTGCCATAGCCCTCCGTTACTCCCATTTCACGGAACTCAAGCAGGCTACCATTATTCAAGGGCACTTTTATGCGATTGTACTGGCTGCTGCCGACGGCATATAGGCTGGTAGTACCTAAATACACTAGATGGCTATCGCGGATTACCCGCTCACCCTTCATCCTGGAAGCGATTTCGCTGATTTGCCTCTCATAACGATGAGTATAATCGCTGATCACTCTCGGGCTGCAAGCAAGAATGCTTACAAGCTTACCGCCTAAGAGCTGATTATACGGCGGGATGGATCCGCAAACGATAATGTCCATCATATTTGAACCGATTTTGCATTTCCTGTTCGCTATCAGCGCAGTATAAATTGCTTTGCGTCCAGCTTCAGATGCAAGTAGAGATAGAAGCTTGTCCTCATTGCTTTGCCCAACAGCATTGTTAAATGCTATTTTTGTTTCCAAGAGCTTGGCCAATTCGGACGCGCGCTTCCGCTTAAAGAGATTACTCCTTGCTTCCTCCCGCCAGTCAGGAGCTATTTCATTGTTTCTGTTGTTTATTGACCTTTCGGAATACTCCGCAGCTATGGCATAAAGCTCATCGACCTGCTCCCGATGGGGGTATTTGGTCTGCTTATAATAACCAAGATCACCGGTATATATTTCCGAAATTGCTGTATTGACATTTTTGACGAGAAGCGGAAAAAGACGGTCTGCGTACGCTTGTCTACGCTTTAGATACTCCTCATCGGTTTCAATAGGTGCTTGGATTTTGACCTTAACCGTTTTCCCGTCAGTTCCACTTACGGTTTGCTCGCAATACTCCGTGTGAACCCGCTGAGACAATTCCTTCTTGATAGCTTCAACTGTCCAGCCAATATCATCATCCCGAACAGTAAGATTTAGAACGGAATTTCCCAGAGCAAAGATACCTATGATGGGATGATATGGCTGCAACCTGTCCCGAACAAGATAGTAAATATTCCTTCCAGGCATTGTCTTGTAGGGAATAGACCACGTATAGCGGAAATACCTCCAAATATCTGAAAGCTTAAAGCCCGAATGCTCATCTCTATCGCCTGTTACCATTTGAATATATGGTTCGCAGACCTGACGCCCCTCTTTAATTGCAAGGATGAGAGCGTCTTTATTCCCAATCAAGTATCTAATTGATACTGGAGCGCCATTATAGCTTCTCTCGGTCTCCATGTACTTAATGAAGCGGGCAACGCTTTCACTTTTGAATTGTGCATTGCGCTCTGCGCTAAGTCTATAGCGAATTTTCTCCTTATCATCAATGCTATCATTTTCCATTTTCAATGTAAGCTGATGGTCTTGAAAATCAAAAATCCAGCCTTGAAGGGAAAGATCAACAAGCACGCTTAACGCCGCCATATACTTCTGACAGTCAAGGTCGCTCTCTCGTGCGGCTTCAGAAACACGTCGAAGTTCATCACTAATAATTCGAGCCCTATTCATGGGTAGTGTGTCTTCTAAGCGCAATGTAAGTCGGCGAAACCGTTCTTGGTATTCTTCGCTCAAAGCAGGGCGAAACACCTCTGAGGCAATGGTTTGTTCTCTATTTTTATTAGATGCTTTCATGCATTTCCTGCTTCCCGAATAAGGCAAGGTTGTCGATGCCTGCATTCAATAATTGTTTATAGCAAAAAACTGGGTGAGCGCTATTTTAGCAAGTACTTTTTCTCCGCGCCACGGCCAACTACCTGCACGAGCTCCATATTCCGCATCTGCTTCATGAGCTCAAAAGCGCGGGTCTTTTTGATTCCCAGCAGCGTTTGGACCTCCTCATCCGTGACCTGGCCGTGCTCGGAGATATAGTCGAGCACCTTCTGCATTTGCGCGGTCACTGGCGAAGCCTGCTTCGGCGCGGCGGCGGCCACGGCGTTCATATTGGGTAAAACAATTTTGAACGTATTGGGGGTCACTTCGATTTGCGGCTGCTCGGGGCAATCGGCATACAGATTGAATATTCTGCGAATGCCGGTGCCGTAACTTTCAATTAGACGCAGACGATGGAACACCTCTGCAAGATTCTTGTTTCTGGGCTGAGAGATACCTGAACGAATATCGTCTGGGGAAAGGCCGGGAAGAAGACCGCCGAGAGAAATAAACTCCATTTTGTTGTCGGTGACATTGATTATGATACTGCCACTAAAGCTGTAATCGCGGTGGACAATCGCATTAAGCAGAGCCTCACGGATAGCTTCTTCAGGGTAATCCTGCTTATCCGTCCGTATCACACCTTTGATTACTGAGCTCGTTTTATTGCATAGTGCCAAATAGTTTACGGCATCTTCGAATTGCTTAAATATCGAACCCGTGAACTCCTTGCTATCCCGAAACACGGTACGGGCATCATCGCTGAACACAGCAATTTTTGTTGTGTGTGCGCACTGATCGGAGAGGAGCAAGGCAAGATTGGTATAAATGCCGTCTTTCTTTTGTGTAATACCAAGAGACCGATATTTTTCTGTACCCCATTCCACACCGTAAAGACTGAACGCTCTTTGGGCCGCTTCAAAAGTCAGCTCCTGCTCCATGGAGCGCATTTCCTCAAACGTATCGCCGTCGCTTTCCTTGATCATCTGACGAATCTGATCGGGGGACGCCGGCACGCTGGAGGTGCCCTGGCGCACGTAAACGCCGCTGGGCTTCAGGCCTTTTCCTTTAAGGTAGTAAGGCTTGTTGGTGCCTTCGCTTACCGTTATGCGCACCACCTTGTTTTCCTGGATCGTGAAGCGCACGAACATTGTGACGTCCGGCATAATGGCGTCACGGATGCCGTTGGTGATACGGGTATATTCCTGATCTACATCCGTCAGTCCGACGGCGTTGCCGTTGTTGTCGATACCAACGTACACAATGCCTCCATCCGTATTGGCGAAGGCAATTACTTCTTTATAGATATCCTCGGTAAACTGAGATTTGAATTCGATGTTCTCGGTCTCAATATTCATCAGAGCGCCTCCTCATAAGAAGTCTAACTATATTATACTCACAAAATTCGCTTTGTCAACCGGAATAGTCGAATTTTCGGTGAATATTCACTTATTCAACGTGAATAATCAGCGTGTTCGTCCCCAAAAAGGAATACAGCTCTTTTCTGGAAGCAAAAAAAGGACCTCCTCTGCGTAAGCAAAGGAGGCCTCAATGGATTGAATATCAACTTTTCAATAGATTTTGCCGTTCAAAATACCAACTTTTCAATAGAAAAGAAGGCTGTAAAAATACACTTTTCAAATTTTGCTGCTGATCCTACCCCTCCAAGAAGCTCTCGAACGGTGCGCCGTCGCTCAGGAAGGTATCCATCATAAACCGTGCGCCGAGGCGGAAGCCGGTGATGAAGGTGTCCAACTCGCATTCGCCCATGAACTCGGCGTAGGCATTGCAGAAGCGGAGGAACAGCACCTTGTTTTCCCCGGCGAGCTGCTCGGTGAGCTTTTCCTCCAGATTGTTCAGCGAGTCGGACGCCTTTTTCACAGGGCTCTTGGGACGGTAGCCGCGATCCTGCGGGTCGATGTTGCCGTAGTACAGCTCCTCGATGATATTTCCCCTCATTGCCCGTCACTCCATTTCTGCAGCTCCCAGAGCCGGTCAATGTGGCGGCGGGACTTGCGGGTGGTTGTGTTGTGCTCCTCCGAGGAGAGCCAGTCGATCAGATAGCACTTCGGGATCATGTACTTGTTCTGCAACGCCAGGGCGCGGAGCTTTCCGAATCGAATCCACTCGCAGACCGTGTGGCGGTTGTAGCCGGTAAACTCCACGATGGCGGACACGTCGATCACGTCCGGATAGTCGGCCAGCTTGCTTTCATAGTAGCGCCGCGTCTTCTGCGGATCGTTGGGGAGGGGCGGCTGAATGCGGATCCTGTAGGGCTTCACGTCTTCGTTTCCGTATTTGTACCAGCTGCTCGGCACGATGTACCGGCTGGGGTTGACCTCCCGGTTGATCATAAAGTCGATGACGTCGCTTTTCTTGATGGCGTAGCAGCGGGTTTTCTTCCCGGTGCAGACATGGGGAATCAGATTGAACTGCAGCAGATAGTGCGCCGTCCGCTTGCTGATATGGCAGACCTTGCGCAGCTGCTCCTTGTTCATGATCTCAGGGTATTGGGCAAATTCCTTTGCATCGTATGTCATGACGAAGCTCCTTTCCGTTTTTTGCGGTCCGAAAGGGTGCTTCATCGGCGCTGTAGGGTCTCTGTTTTCTTGCATGGCTTCTTGCAAACGCGCAAGAACGGCGACTTTTTACGCAAGAACGCGGTTATATTTGAACTCTGGGCTGGTTCAAAACGCCTCTGGCAGATACAGGTCGGAATGTCCGCAACTCCTTGCGGCGCCTGGGTTTTCGGCATTTGACGAGGCTGCCCGTAACGACCTGCTCCAACCGCGTATCTGCCAATGATAGACAACACTCGAAATCGTTTGATCCGCAAGGGTCCGTGGGTTCGAATCCCACCCACTCCGCCAAAAAAGTCCAGTAAACTCAAGGGTTTGCTGGACTTTCCTTTTTTGTCCGACTCCTTGAATTTTCCGATTTTCGCGTTGGAACGGCGTTAGAATTGGCCGTTTTTGCGTTAGAACAGCGTGTTTTTTTAGTCAAAAACCCGGGTTCAAATCCGGTTCTGTTATTTTTCCCTGCTCGGTTACATTTTCCCAGCGGCTCCCGAAATCATCTGATCTCGGAAGAAGCAGCGGTTCAGGATCTCATTGGGCGGCTGGGAAAGCAGCCACTCCCGATACTTCTCCTGTTCTGCGAACACCTTCTTATATAAAGCGGTGTTCAGTTCTTCGTTTGTCATTTTGCTTCCTCCTTCATTTATGTTTTTGGGATAACACGCTCTATAGAAAAAGCCGCCTGATTTCTCTTGGAAACCAAGCGGCTGTGTATAGAATATTTTTTGGAACGAAATCAGATCATCCACACGGGGACAATGTATGTGCTGCTGTCGATTGCGCTCAATGTCTCCCGAAGGCAGATGATCGCGCCTGTCCCTCTCGGCACAGAGGCCTTATCCAGCAGCTTGAAAGCGCCCGTAATTTGTGTGGGCGGGTTGATGCTTTTTTTGATCTCGATGGGGTGCAACTGACCGTCGCTCTCCATAATCAAGTCGATCTCGTTGCTGTTCTTGTCCCGGTAATAATGCAGCAGACAGTCCTGCGCACTGTTGCTGTAGGTTTTTATAATTTCCGACACAACATAGTTTTCTAAGATGGCTCCGTTGATTGCGCCATTCATCAAAATTTCGGGGCTTGAGTACCGGGTCAGATAGGAGACCAGCCCTGTATCGAAGAAATACATCTTCGGCGTTTTGATCGTCCGCTTCAGAAGATTGTTGGAGTAGGGGTGCAGGAAGAACACGATCCCGGATTTTTCAAGCTCCTTCATCCAGCGCTTTGCGGTATCGTCACTGACCCCCACATCTCCGGCGATGTCATGCAGGTTCAGCATCTGGCCGCTTCTGCAGGCGGCAGCGCGAATAAAGTCGGCAAACATCACCTTATCCACACCGGGAATATCGGTGGTCACATCCCGGTCGATATAGGTCTGAATATAGCTGCTGTAAAACACATCCCGGTCTTTATACTTGCCGCTTCTGTGACCAGGGAGTGCGCCGTCCCAAATCCTTTGATAGATCTCATTCGGTGTGGCTGGGGAAAGCAACGCCTTGCGCTTCTGCAATTCGTCAAGCTCCAACGAAAAGGGTGAAACCTCCATTGCACCGCAAAGCTCCGACTGTGACAGTGCAGACATGTGAAGAATTGCGGTTCGTCCGGCCAGCGACTCCTGTGCCAGCTCCATCAGGCGATACGCCTGAGAACCGGTCAGCCAGTAGGAGCCGGGGGCAGCGCCGTTATCCACGGCGATCTTGATATATGAAAACAGCTCCGGTGCATACTGAACCTCATCGATGAGAACCGGCGCAGGGTGCAGCTTCAAAAACATGGCAGGATCGGTTTTGGCAAGCCTGCGCTCCTCCAAATCGTCCAGCGAAACCTCGGCTCGTGCCGTCCCCTCCATCAGATGCCGCAGCATGGTGGATTTTCCGACCTGACGCGGGCCGGTCAGCAGCACACAAGCATACTCCTCGCTTACCGCTATAAACTTCTTTTCAAGCTGTCTCTCAATATACATTGCCCTGCCTCCTTTAGGCCAAAATACGATGCACCTTTATTATAGCCTAAGGGAGAGGAAAAATCAACAGTTTTTAGGCTAAAATACGATGCACTTGTATTTTAGCCTATATGAGCAGCGATTATGCGTGTCTGCACAGGCTTTCACCATTCACGCAAAAGCCGCCCGATTTCAAATCAGGCGGCTAAGCAGACAGTACCTGTCATTTTCCCCATCAAAGAGCGTCGGGATTTTCTTCATGGTACCTTGCATCTCCTTCTATAA
>ENA-UOIY01001016-UOIY01001016.1-human-gut-metagenome-genome-assembly--contig:-P114-NODE-1016-length-35241-cov-11.280566_pt1 | contig 35241 bp, 19 predicted proteins | sample MGYA00242335_ERZ723882 | MGnify/ENA metagenome assembly ERZ723882
GATTATTTTTTGTATATAGCGGGGCCTTGGAACGGCGATTTTGGTGACTGAGATTGGGACCCGTGCCAGCATCAAGTCCATCTATCCGCCGTTTTATTATTGACGCGAGAATCACTTTTTTCTCGACCGGATGATGCCCGCTGCTGAAATACGCGATTCTGAAAGCCTATTGCACCTTCCCGGAGACAATCTCTTCCTTGAATATATCCAACAGTTGTGGCAAAGTCTTGTCTTCAAACGAGTTTTCGTCAATATGGCGAAATGTTTCTGAATTATAGACAATTGATAAGGCGTCCTCTACCGACAAGGACTTCGATTCCGCTATGTAAAGTGCTGCCTGTTTTACAAAGGCAACCACTTCCTTTGAATCATTGCTCATAAGACGTGATGTATTTCAAGTAATTATCTATGGAGTCTCGGGTGTGGAAACAGAATTGTCTTGACTCTCTCCTGCGGAACAGCAGTTTGCCGGTGAGTGCGGAAAGATTATCCAGATTCAACGCCTCGGCCTCATCAGGGAAAGCCTCTAGATATTCATCAATTACCGTTGGCATAACTCCGTCAGCGACTGGTCCAGAGATGATATGGTATGTATGCTTGAAGTTCCACGCACGGTTCCTGTTCCGCAAAACGAATGCAGTCCAATCCTCATTGTATCCTTCAAAAACAAGACAACCGGAGGCGGCGTCGTGAAGGCACGAATCATCGAAATCGAACTCCATGACGATACGGCGTCCCCCAAACACCATCTGCTTCCTCCTTGCCATACCCCAGGCCTGCTCAATGTCAGGAGTCAAGTAAGAACCGCATCCGAAATCCAACCCGCTTCGACTTCTGGCCGGATCCAACCGGTCAAATGTCGCATTTGTACCATGATACAACTTCATCATCTGACATCTCCGCCGTTACGCTGACATACAAGAGTGAGGTCGTTTAGGATCTCGTCCAGTGGAAGGGTGATTTCCACATCATAACAAGTCACGAGGAGGTTTATTCCCTTGAAAAGATTGAGGTAGTTGAATGCGGACTTCCTTGTAAGTCCCTTAGATTTCGCAAACGCCTCTACGCATGATGAAATGAACGAATAAACCTCCGCCATCTCTGACTTGTTCCTGCCTGTGACGACAACCTGCGCTTCAACATCAAGATGCTTCAACGCATTAAGCAGCACATTGATGTCGAGGTTCTCGTCATTCTCGATTTTAGATATTCTTGATTTCTTGACACGGAGCCTCTCACCAAGTTCGTCCTGGGTCAGCCCCCTCATCTTGCGGTATTGTCGGATGATGCTTCCTGAGGCGTTGGTCCTCTTTCCATCTATTATTATAGCTGTCGGCATGTCTGTTCCTTTTTATGCAAATATAAACAAAGTTTCCTATATGAGAAACTTTTACCTACTTTTTTCTCGACCGGATGATGTCCGCTGCTGAAATACGCGATTCTGAAGCGGTTATCGGGCCGTATTTTTTCTCGTAAGTCACTATGACACCTTCTTTGTAAGCACTCGCTAAGGTGCGTATTTAGATAGTGAGAATGCAACTGGCATAAGTGTGATGTCGGTTGCAGTCTTTTTATGTGAGTATGATGTTAGGTGAATGAAGTATGAGAGTGGGGTATGGGAGTGGGTAAATTGAAATAACCCGGCAGAGGCGAGTCTGTCGGGTTCAATTTGTTGGTTTTTATTGCTTCATCCGCGTTGGCTTACACTTCCGTGGGTTATTGCCCATCGGCGCTGCCACCGTCGGATGGGAGTCAGTTGGCAGTCTTGTACTTAACCTGAATGTTATAGCACTTAACGCCCTTTGCGATACCAGTTACAGTTATCGAAACCTTATTACCGACTGCGATAGACGTGCTTGTAACGGTAACATCTGTTGTCTCATTCAATTTACCAGTTCCGACTGAAGTATCTCCCACCTTTAAGGTAATGTCTCCAGCGGTACTACCAAATCCACCGAATTTAGCTGAGATAGATGCCACCTCTGCATCGTTTGGAAGAGTGGTCGTAAAGGAGATGCTTGTCGCAGGTTTTTTACTGCTTCCTACTTGATAATAATTCGCATTCGGAGTGAAAGATGTCGTTCCAACAGTTGTAATCGTCCAAGAGTTTTGCTGATCATCAGCAGCTGTTACGGAGGCATTATCTATCTTTACATCGTTCGTTCCGAACTTGATTGTGGCGGTCTTCTCAACCAAAGTACCACCTTCCGGTTTTACTCCGGTTGTTACAGACACTGCCGCACAATAATCAGAATCAATGTACTTTTCAACATCAGCACTGATAGCCTTGACTTTAACGCTATATAAAGTAGAATACTCCAGCCCCTCAACTGAAAGAGATGCACTTTCAGCAATCTTCACGATGTCTGCCTTTCCCTCTGCGCCCAACACAACTTCATAAGATTTGGCATTATTCACAACATCCCATGCAAGGTTAACTTTGTTAGATACCGTTTCATCAAGAATCGCAGAAAGGTTAATTGGAGTCTCAAGCTTAACTCGCGTATCTTCGAAACTATTAAGAACTATATCATCTACAAGAGTGGCACCAGTTGCCTCAAACTTAAGATCAAGAGATTTTACGCTTGGATCGATACTAAATACCACGCTCTGAACGGTGTCGAAGGTGTCAGTGCCTGCAGACATCGTACTGCTTGCCTTTGTCCAAACTGTCGCAGACGACTCCTTATAAGAAACAGATACAGTTTGGGTGCTTGAAGCTGTTCTTGCCTGAGCCGAAAGCTTTAACGAAGTCTCATTATTTAGAACTATTTTTTCTATAGTAAATGAATCGCTCTCCGATGAGATATATAAGAATGGATTATTTGAGCTATGTCCATTAGAATTAAATCTTATATTCGTATTCTTACCGGAATAGATATATGTCAATTCTTTAGATACGCCAGTTCCAACTGCTCCAGTAGCACTTGGCTGAGGTGTAGTCTTATTACTCGTAACCTTACCGAAATCCTCAACATAGATGCGATTTTCAGTCTGCTTCTTCGTGCAGTTCTCCTCTGCTAATGTCAAGTTGATGACAGCGAGCTTGCTTTCAGGGAATACGAGGTCCTTAGCCAAGGTCACCTCCTTAGAGAAGGTATAACCGGCGGTCTCGCCTGCGAAGACTACTTTTGCGCCACTTGCTACGGTGCAAGGGTTCACCACGAGCCATACTACATTCTCAAGACCTGCTACTCCGCCAAATACCGGAGCATCAGCCTCATAGGTGGCAGTTACGGCATTATTTTTAACGTTCCACCCCTCTATAGTCGCAGTAGAAAGGTCGATAGCCGCACGGCCGGCAAGAACAGTTCCTTCCGGAGCGGTAAGCGAAAACTTCTGCACTTTCTCTCCGTTAAGAGCTGTCGGACCAGTGAGGGCGACCTTAACGACAGAGAACATCCTCTTGAAGAAAAGGTCATTTACTACGACATTATTAGCCGCGTCTGCCGTATATGAAGCCTCCTTAGCTACAAGAATGTCGCAAGCCTCATCAATCGTAAGACTGCTTGGCTTCTGGCTTTCTGACAAAGTGATACCGACATTTCCGCTATTATAACTTATCGCAAAAGCAGATGCAGGAGTAAATGACTTGAATGTCCCGCTGCCTTCAATTCCCGTAACGATTCCGTCAAATTTTGCTAACGTACCTTTTTCGTTGACATTTGACAAAACTCCCGTTGGCTTTGTCTTTTCGCCAATAGCACCAACGAATATAGCCAATTTATCACCGTTTGACCATTGGGGAACATAAGTCCCCTCAAGGTCACTTTCAATAAACGACTTAACCACAGCGTTTTCCGCCGTGTTGACGGTAAAATGCAGTTTCTGATCTTCGTTCGGGGACTCGATTTTTGTCTCTTTTGCGCAAGCTGCTGCGAAAAGTGAAAGGGCTATAACAGCCGCTGTTTTGATTGTGTTCTTCATAATAGCTACTGTTAAAGGTCATAAGTGTAATTTGGATCCTCGCTGACAGAGGCGCCAGCCTGATTAGCTTCTCCGAATCCGCCGCTCGTGGCGAAGCCGTGCTCGGTTGAGACCGCCTCGACACATACCAGAGGAGTCTCATAGATTGGTTTTGTTCTGTTCATATTTACTGTGTTTATAAGGTTAATTTCCAAACTTTTATTGTACACTACACTGTTCTGCGGCACCTTCCGTAAAAATGAGCCCCTGTGCGGACGATCACTGGCGTTTCCCAACGGCGGGGCTCAACAACCTTTATAATTTCAATGTACTACGCTTCGTCCGTGTAGAGCGCAACATACGACAAACGGGTACTGGAGCCTAAAATGGCTTCAGTACCCGCCTGAGTACGTAATTCTATATGTTATGTTCAGCGAATGTTCACCACAAGATGACGATAGTTCTTCCCCCCCCCAGAGGAGATTTACAACAGATTGAATATTAACGACATCCGGTGTCATAGGCAAAACCGCTTACTTCTGTTCGCAATTACGGTGCAAAGTTACCGAGTTCCGTGAACTTTCGCAAATATTTTTCAAAAATCCGCAGGAGGGTAATAATTTTCGTAACTTTGGGCGTTCTGAAGCGCATGATGATGCGCCGGGAGGCTTGAATGGGAAACGAAAAAACGATGAATATATGAAACGAATCTTTTTGACATTGGCTGCTGTGGCACTTGGAATGAGTGCGGCTGCGCAGAGCGTGACGGGCGGCGGACTTACGGAAGAAAACCTGAAGGAAATTGCCGGGAGTTACCGGAACACGGCGGCAGACAAAGCGCTGAGAAATGCGCTGGCAGGGACCTCGATTGCGACGCTGGCGGTAAACAGCGAAAATGCGGCAATGATTGACACTCATTTCTCGGACAGGGTGAAGACAAAGGGAATTACCGACCAGAAGTCGTCCGGAAGGTGCTGGCTGTTCACGGGGCTTAATGTACTGAGGGCGCGGATGATTGAGGAATATGACCTGCCGGAGTTCCATCTCTCGCAGAACTATGTCTTCTTCTACGACCAGATTGAGAAAGCCAACCTCTTTCTTCAGGGCATCATCGACACGCGGGCGCTTCCGGACGATGACCGTCAGGTTGACTGGCTGTTCAGCAATCCGCTGAGCGACGGCGGGCAGTTCACAGGAGTGTCCGACCTGCTCACCAAATATGGCGTTGTGCCGGCCGAGGCAATGCCTGAGACCTTCTGCAGCAACAACACCTCTCAGATGGCTATGCTTCTGAAACTCAAGCTCCGCGAGGACGGACTCAGGCTGCGTCAGGCATACGCGGAGGCGGCTCCCAAAGGAAAGAAAGCGGAGGAAGCCACAGTGAAAAAACTTGAATCGCAAAAGATTGAGATGCTCAAGGACATATACAGAATTCTCGCCCTCTGCCTTGGAGAACCGCCTGCGGAGTTCGAGTGGACGCGCTGCAACAGCAAGGGAGAGATTGTGAGTGTGGAGAAATTCACGCCGAAGTCGTTCTACTCCAAATATATAAGCGAAGACTTGGAGAACGGCTACATCATGGTGATGAACGACCCGTGCCGCGAATATGGTAAGGTTTACGAAATCGAGTATGACCGCCACGTCTATGACGGGAAGAACTGGCTCTACGTGAACCTGCCCGTTGAGCGCATCAAGGAAATGGCCATCGCGAGCATCAGGGACAACACGGCGATGTACTTCTCCTGCGACGTTGGCAAATTCTTCAGCCGCAGCAAGGGCACACTCGACCTCGCTAACTTCGACTACGAGTCCCTGACTGGAGTGAAGTTCGGCATGAACAAACGGGAAAGGGTGCAGACCCACGCCAGCGGCTCGTCGCACGCGATGACGCTGATTGCCGTCGATGTGGACAAGACCACAGGAGCTCCGAAGAAATGGATGGTCGAGAACAGCTGGGGCGCATCCGCCGGCTACAAGGGCTGCCTCATTATGACCGACGAGTGGTTCAACGAGTACATGTTCCGCCTCGTCGTCGCCAAGAAATATGTCCCGCAGGACATCCTCGAGATGCTCAACCAGACCCCTGTCAAGCTTCCGTCATGGGACCCGATGTTTATGGCGGACGGGGAGTAACTACCCTATTTCACGGTCAAACTTACCACTGAGTCTCCGACAATTACGCGGTACTCCCCTTTCTCAAGATAGGGAGTGCCGTTTTTGTCAACGAAGCCGAGGTCGCGCTTGGGATTAATCTCAAAGCGGAATTCTCGTGACTCTCCAGGTTGGAGAAGCTGCTTTTCGAAGTGCTTGAGTTCGCGGACAGGGCGCGCGACGCTGTGGCTGAACAGGTCGCAGACATACCACTGAACGGTCTCCTTGCCGGCTACATTGCCAGTGTTGGTGACGGTGACAGTTGCAGTGACCGTGCCGTCCTCGGAAACGCTGTCTGAAGAGAGCCTGACCGGAGAGTAGGTGAAAGTGGTGTAGCTCAAGCCATAACCGAACCAGTACATCGGCTCGCTCTGAATGTCCTTGTAGAGCCCCTGGGTTCCGCGACGTGCGCTGTTGCGGTGGTTGTAGTAGACTGGAATTTGACCTGTCGTATATGGGAATGTCATCGGAAGGCGGCCGGATGGGTTGTATTTGCCGCTCAGGATTCCCGCTACGGCATTTCCCGCAGTGGTTCCCGGCATCCAGATTTCAACCAGCGCATCGGCAAGAGGCTCGATGCGCGAAAGGTCAACCGGACGTCCGCTCGCAATCAGCACCACTACAGGCTTGCCGGTAGCCTTAACCTTGGCAAGCAGCTCCTCCTGAACGGCAGGCAGCGCTATTGACGAGCGCGAACAGTTTTCCCCGCTCCAACGGCTCTTCTCTCCAAGACAGAGAATAGTGACATCCGACTTTTCAGCGAGGGCAACTGCCTCAGAAAGGTCCGGCTCGGAAGCCGTCTCAAAATCGCAGCCTTTCGCCGAGACAACCTCTGCTGAAGAGCCGAATTCCGACTTCATTCCGTTCAGAATAGACACCACTTCGGCAGCCTTGCCGCGTGCCACCCAGTTACCGATGAGTTCGGACTGTGTGTCGGCAAGAGGCCCTATGAGGGCAATGCGTCCCTTTTTCTGCAGAGGCAACAGGGAGCCTTCGTTTTTCAGAAGGACCATTGACTCCTGAGCCAGTTCCTCGGCATTCGCAAGGGCGGAAGGCTGAAGGTAGATTTCATCTGCAGGACAGGCATCCGTGTAGGGACGCTCGAAAAGTCCGAGGCGGAACTTCACGCGGAGAATGCGCCGGACACTTTCGTCAATGGTCCCAAGGTCAATCTTCCCCTCATTGAGTAGCGTGGTTATGTGCTTGTGATAGAGATCATCCATCATGTCCATATCTATTCCGGCGTTGAGCGCAAGCTCCGCTGCTTCCTTTCCGTCCTCAGCATATCCCTGATTGCACAGCTGGATGACGGCATCCCAGTCGGAGACGATGAAGCCGTCGAAACCCCAGGATTCCTTGAGAATTTCTGTCATGGTGTAGCGGTTGGCAGAGGCAGGGATGCCGCTTATGTTGTTGAATGCACTCATCACCGTCACCGCGCCCTCATCTACTCCGGCTCTGAACGGTGGGAGATAGGTGTCCCAAAGTGTCTGGTCGGAGATTTCAGTGTAGACATAGTCACGTCCGGCCTCCGATGCGGCATAACCGACAAAGTGCTTGAGGCAGGCTGCAATTGTGCCCTCCTCCGACAGACTGGAGCCCTGATAGCCACGCACGGCGGCACGACAGAACTCGGAAGTGAGAAACACGTCCTCCCCGTAGCCTTCCATGACCCTACCCCATCGCGGGTCGCGGGCGACATCAACCATCGGCGAGAATGTCCAATCCACACCGCAGGCTGAGGCCTCGCGGGCGGCATCAGCACTAACAGCCTCCACGAGAGATGGATTCCAGCTGGCAGCCTGAGCAAGCGGAACCGGAGCCATTGTCCGATAGCCGTGGATGACGTCATGTCCAAAAAGCATGGGGATGCCGAGACGGGACTCCTCCATGCAGCGCTTCTGCATCGCGTTGCGAAGTTCCGCATCATCGGAAAAATAAATCACGGAGCCGGCTTCCGCAGGCACCTTGCCAACCATCTCACGAAGATTGTTCTCCACAGTGTTGCGCCCCAGCGTGTATTGGTTCATCTGCATTATCTTCTCTTCCAGCGTCATCCTTGACAGCAAGTCCTCGACACGCTTCTCAATTGGCGCCGAAGCATCCTTATACACCGGAATCTTCTCCCTTTTCGCTGACGCCGACGCCACATCCGCCGGTCCGAAGACCAACGCCATGCACGATGCCGCAATAATCAGTACTTTCATAACAATCTATATATCAACAATTTATTTTCAACAAATGCTTAGCCATTGAAAATGAAGAAACGGGCGGAGCGTAACGCAGCTATTGCCTATTTATTCATTTTCATATAATAATCGTGCATGACATACCACGCTTTCTTCCGCTGCCCCTGATCAGAAACCAGCCCCTTGCGGTTCCAGCCGTCCTGATTGGTTGGATGGAAGCGGTACGGAGAGCGGAAATCATAGAGCACCCACGGAGACACGCCGGCAAGATTCGGGATCTGCCCGAACATTTCAAGGTTTCTGAGGTAATTCGCTGCTTGATAGTCTTCGCTCCATGAGCCTGCCCACTCGGCATTGCCGCGCTGTCCGTAAAGAGCCTCGCTGCCGAACTCAGAAATAATCACAGGCTTGTCAGGAACCACATTCCAGCGGCACAGCGACGGTTCGACCGGCCACGGAGCATACCAACCCATATACTTATTGAACGACACGACGTCCAGTTCCTCCGTGAAGTTATCCTCGATGCGGAACTCTCCGAACTCCTCCTTGTAGTAAACATTGTCGAAGGCTGCAGTGTAGAGTCTTGTGGAGTCCATGCCGCGGGCAAATTCGAGAGTGCGGTGAAGAAAGGCGTTGCGTGCCGGACTCGGACGGGTCTCGTTGGCGATGCCCCAAAATCCCACTGCGCAACGGTTCTTGTCGCGGTAAAGCATCTCGGAGAACATTCGGAGAGCCTTGTCCATCGTCGCAGCATTCTCGAAGTCGATGCCCTGCCAAACCGGGATTTCCTGCCAGAGGATTATGCCCAGCCTCTCGGCAAGACGCACCGTGTACTCGTTCTGGGGATAGTGTGCAAGACGTACCATATTGACGCCCAGCTCCTTTGCCTCAGAGAGGAGCTGCCAAGCGTCGGCTTCGGAGAAAGCCCGTCCCATACGCTGCGGTATCTCCTCATGAAAAGAGATACTGCGCATAAACGTCGGATTTCCGTTCACGAGTATGCGTGTGCCGTCCACAGTGATGTTGCGGAAACCGATTTTCTCGGATATAGAATCGCCGGCCTCCGCAGCACCAGAAAGATATGACAGATGAATGTCATAGAGTTTGGGAGAATCAGGAGACCACCGCTGCAATTTCTTGACCTTAAACGACTTGGAGCCGCATCCCGTGGCATCGAGGGCGACATTCACACTACATTTGAGCTCCGGGATGTCAATGACAACTGCTGAACCCTCCGGGACACCTGCCGACATGCGCACAGAGGCGTTTATCACGTCAGGAGCCGTCCTGTCAAGATGGATGAAATAGTCCTTGATGTAAACCTGCGGAGTGCGGACGAGCATGACGTCGCGCGTGATGCCCCCGTAGTTCCACCAGTCAAAGTTCATGGCTGGAATCGCATCAGTACTGCGGCGGTTGTTGACCTCGACGCAGATGAAGTTGTCCCCGTCAATGATGTGGTCGGTGACATCAATCTGGAAAGGGGTGAACCCTCCCTCATGGCTTGCCAATTCGTGCCCGTTGAGCCAAATGGTGCAGCGGTAGCTGACCGCGCCGAAATAGAGAAAGAGCCTTTCTCCGGCGCATGCAGGCGATGCGCTGAAATGCCTCGCATACCAAACCGTTCCCTCATAATACTGAAGCTGAGGAATCTGGCTGTTGAAGTCCCCCGGGACATTGAGCCGGAGGCCGCCGTCAAACGAATATTCAAAAAACTCTGTCTTTGTCTCCGGCTTGCGGTTAAGCCACAGCTGTTTGCTCCTCCCAAGGTCGTAGAGGTCGATTATTGCGTCCCACTTACCGTTAAGAAGCTCATAGTCACGCCCATAGACATTCTGCATAAGTTCGGGAGAGCCATAAGTCTCCCTGTCTTTCGCTGCCTGCACGGAGTCATCGCCAGAATGAGCCGACATCGTCAGGACAGAGATGGCAAAAGACGCGAATAAAACAAGCAAATGCCTTACATTCATTATTTTACAATTTTATATTTATACATAACAAAACCATTTGCCTTCGGAAGGCTGAACTCAACGGCTCCGTGCCGCCCTGCCGTCACGGAGAAGTCCTCTCCGCTGCCGAGAACCTTGGTGAACTCCACAACAGCGTTCTCATGCAGCCAGGTGTCCAGAACCGCTGTTCCCCGTTCATTCAGCTCACGGTAAACGAGAACGAAGCCGCTCCTGCCGTCGGAGGAAACTGACTGAAAACCTGTCCATGAACATCCTGAAGGCTCCTCTCCTATCGGAAGCACTGTCCCCTTGTGGAAATCCTTCATCACCTTGCGATATGCCCCTACAAGGCCTGCAATCCCGTATGCCTCCTCCGGAAGGTTAGACGCCTCCATCCACGCGAGAGGCTGGCCGGCCATAGAGGTCGCGAAAACATAATCAAATGAATATGTTGACGGGGCAAACGGGTCTCCGGCATACTTCTCCGGGTTGCGCCATTTGTTCAGGAACTCGACTTGAAGGTGCTCCGCCGGCACATAGCGGCTGAGTTGCCAGAGATTGCGCAGAGTCTGGTAGGGGTAGTAGTTGCCCCAGTCGGTGTAGCGGTTTTCAAGGAATATGTTTCCGTATTCGTTGAACATGTTGTAGCCTCCACGACGTCCTGCCGTCACGTCAAGGTTGAAAACCACCTGATTGTCAGTCTTCTCAAGTACAGTGTCGAAGAACTTGCGGAGATTGGTCTCGGCCTTCTTGGTCGGGATGGAGAGGCCGTCAATCTTGAAGACGCGGATGCCATATTCCCTGTAGAGTTTCACGACAGCCTCAACGTCCTTCTCCCAATCCTCGAAGTCGTTCTGTACACTCGGATTGAACCAGAGGCCAAGCTCGATTCCGAGTTCCTTTGCCTTCTCGACCACCGGAGCCAGCCCGTGAGGGTACTTGTCCTTTGCCGGAGTCCAGTAGAGAGGGTTGTCCCAGATGTTCCGGAACGAGCCCTTTGCCACAGAGGAGTTTGGACTCTTGCCCTCCTGCCAGCCGTCGTCAATCTGGAAATGCGTGACGCCAAGACGCGCGGCCTTCTCAAGTTCCGCGAGGCAGAAGACCTCGTTCACCTTCGAGTCCTGGCTGCGGTCGCCCCATGTGTTCATCATTATCATCTCGTCACGCTCCGGGCGGTGCTCCCGGATGTTTTTCTGATAGGCACGCAGAGCCTTGAGCGGAGAGAGCTCCCCTTCGCCGAAGACGCCCGTCACGCAGGAGTAGAGCTTCACCCAGTCGGAAGACTTGAGGTCAGCCTCCGAAGCGCCTATGCCGGAGACCGTGAAATTGCCGAATTCGCAGACGAAGTCCGAGCCGGGATAGCCCAGCTGGACGCTTGAGCACGGAGCCTCCTTGAGAAAGAAGAATCCGTTCCCGTCACGGCCGTCACGGGCAAAGAGGAGGTTGCCCCGGTAGCCCGTCCTGCGGTATGGAATGAAGTCCCGCTCGGCTACGAGATTGTTGTTCCAGTCGGTCACGTCAAAGAACTCGACAGCGCGGCAATGCCAGTGGACACCGTCAAGGGATAGCGTCTCAAGATAAGGAGAACGTTTCTTTTTCTGCTTCATGTCGGCCGCAGACTCGATGTTCTTGTTGTCTGCGGTATTGCCACCCTCGCGCTCAACGGACGCGTCCGCCCCGCAGACGTAGTTGTCGCAGGCGATTGCCGGGCAGTTGTCATAGAGACGGAACACACGGAGAATCCGGGTTGTGCCGAGAGAATACGAGACTTCCGCCTCAAGATGCACGGGATGGATGCCGTCGGAGGCAACCAGCCGTGTGCTGAACTTTCCGTCAGTCGCCGGAACCGTCTCCGAAGTCACCACGAAGGATGGCTCGGCAGACTTGTTCGCGAATACTCGACCTGTCTTCAGATCCTTTATGGACAGGCTGATCAAGTCACCGCCGTTCCAAAGGAAAGTCCTCTCTATTAATGAATTGGAAAGGCGCAGGGTGTCTGACTCCAAAGTTGCGCGGCAGCCGTAGAACTTGCGCGTAGGAATGGTCTTCCTCTCCGGAGCTTCATTCGCAGGAGCTGCAAGCAGACAATTCTGCTCATTGAAAGTCTGGTCTGAAAGCGGCACGTCACGGCGTCCTGCCCCGTCCTTCATCATTGCCTTCAATTCGTCAAGATGTCCGCTGTAGACTCCGCGCGGCAGGCAGCCGTACTTGTGGCAGAGCGATGCGGCCATCCCGACCACCTCGCCCATCATCCCTGTCGTGCGCATCACGCGGACAGTTCCGAGCGCCACGTGCGTGCAGCTGATGTCACGCCCCGCCATGAAGAGGTTGCCGACATTGCGGGAGTAGAGGCAACGGTAAGGCACCGCGTGGGGATAAATCCAGTTATGCACGGTCGCGGACTTGAACTCTCCGCCGGGAAAGTTCCTTGAGTTAACGCTGTCCGGGAAATGGAGGTCTATGCTCCACGTTGTCGTGAATGAAGCGTCGTCATGGGCTACGTTTCCGTCTATATCGTTCTGTGTCAAGACGTAGTCTCCGAGAAGCCTGCGCGATTCCCGCTTTCCGGCGATGTATGCCACCCAGTCGAGGCTGCGGTCGGAGAATTTCGGGTCGCCTGAATGGTTCTTGAGCCAGCTCCAGTTGGAGTAGACGACGAGCAGACCATAGTCGCGCACAAACTCGGCCTCAAGCACCTGGTCGCGGTGCATCCCTGTCTCCCATGTCCACTCGCCCATAGTGACCTTTTCACAGTTGTTGTCATTGAACTCCAATCCGTAGGAGAACTCCGGAAACGAGGTCGGATGGCTATCCTTACGGGTATACCACTGAACGGAAGCCCCCATCGTCATGCTGTCCGCCTCCTCTGGAGCGAGAGACTCGCCGTATTCCGAGCGGGCCTCGCGTCCCTGAGTCCAGTCAGCCCCGGCAAGAGTGCCGATTGTCCCGTCTCCGGTGCAGTCAGCAAAAAGCGGAGCCTCAAGAACAAGTTCAGAACCGTTCTCTATATGCTTGGCCGTCACGAAAATAATCCGTCCGTCCGACGGGTCTGTCTCCACGGAAACCGCACGATATGGGGCGAAGAGCCGCACATTCTTCTCCGCGTTAATAAACTTCAGTTTCTTGTCGTCCTCATAGTTGGATGCAGGGCCTGCGTTGCCTCTCTTCGTGTGCCCGAACTCGCGGATCATCCGCCCGAGGCCCTCGTTTGGACCGACCTCCACGCTTCCGCCAAGATGCACGCGGACCTCAGAGCTGTTGTTGCCGCCGAGCACAGGGCGGTCGTTAACCAAGGCTACTTTCAGTCCGTTTCTCGCGGCAGCCACGGCAGCACACATTCCGGCGATGCCGCCTCCCACGACGACAAAGTCAAACTTCTCCCGAGCAGGTGCAACCGCGCCGGAAAGCCCCTTTCTGAACTCGGCCAGTCTCTCTCCCGATGCCGGGAGTTTCGGCAAGGCGCCTCCGGAGACAAGCAGCACAGCATCGCAGCGACCGTCAAATCCGGTAAGGTCATGAAGGCGTATCTCAGTTTTCCCGCCTCGGACTTTCACAGCCCCGGCATGCTGCCAACCCCATTCGCTGCCCGTCGTGCCGAGGACGGTCTTCAGGGCCTTTCCGCCCACAGAAAGAGAAAACGCACCCGGCCCTTCCTTGTCAGTCCATGGAGACGTCCAGTTGTAGGTCCGCACCCAGACATTCCAGAGGCCTTTTTTCAGCTGCACAGAGGTTGTCGCATCCTCCACCGGCACTCCCATTCCGTGTGCAATCAGATAGGGAGAACCCATCTGATCCATAAATTGCTGATCGACACACCATCCGCCCTTCTGCACGAAACTTTCTGCCTCGACAAGCACGAACTCAGTCTCATCTGCACCGGTTCTGTCATTTCCTCGAGCAAATGCCGAGACACAGAAAAGAGCAGCCAGCACAACTATCCTCATATATCCTTTCATATTCTCATCAATTTAAGTTTCTCAAGTATTCCAACTTCTTGCGAATATTAAACTTATCTCATTTATCAACCTCTCAAACCCCACGCACTTTTTCTGTCCACGTTACCCCTCTCCTAAATCCTCTCCCTCGGGGAGAGGACTTACCTTCGCCACAAGGGCTCAAAAGTGGTGTTTCGCACTTGCGAAACTTGAGTCATCAACGATTATCTGTTTTATTTATCTCCTGCACGGCGCCGGTCTTTGCGGCCTTGAACTCCGTCGGTGTCTGTCCGAAGTGCCGCTTGAAACATACGCTGAAATATTTCGGGTTAGCGAATCCGGTCATCGTTGAAATCTCGGCCACCGTATATTCCGATTCCCTCAGCAGCTGTCCGGCACGCTTGAGGCGTATATCGAGTATGAACTCCTTGATTGACATCCCCGTAAGGTCTGTAATCTTCTGGTAGAGGCGCGTGCGCCCTATAGCCATGTCCGACACGAAATCGTCAACCCCATAATACTCATTTTCCATATTCTGCTCAATGAATGACACCGCCTTCCGCATCAGTTCGTCATCCATCGATGAAATCGTCAATTTCGACGGCTCGGCGACATATTTCTTGCTGTAGAGGTTCTTCAGCAGAGCCTGCCTCTTTATGAGATTATCTATCTGCTTGAGCAGCACGTCGATGTCCACCGGTTTGTCCATAAACACCATCGCCCCGTTCTCGAATGCGTCAATCTTCGCATTTTTGTTCTCTCCCGCTGCCGAAAGCATTATTATCGGGATATGCGACGTCTTTATGTCGGAACGTATGCTCCGGCACACCTCGAAACCGTCTGCCCCCGGCATGAAGAGGTCAGTGACTACAATGTGCGGCATTATCTTCTCCACTTTGGCAATTCCGTCGTCCCCTGTCATTGCCGTATAGACGTTATATGACTTCGACAGTCTCTGTTCCAGATAGTTGCGCAGCGAGGAATCATCCTCTATGACAAGGACATTGTATGGCTTACGTTCATGTTTCTCGCCAACGATATCACGTTCATATATGTCGGAAATCATATTGTCAATCTCGGAGGAGGCATATTCGTATGTCGTGCCATCGGACTCCACCGCAGCCTCGTCCACCATTCCGTCGGGACACGGCACGAAAGGCAGGATAACAGAAAAAGACACTGTCGCATCTGCCGACGAGACTGAAATCTTCCCCTTCATGTCTTCCACGAGTTCCCTCACGATTGCAAGCCCAAGACCGGTGTGGCTCTCGAATTCCGAACGTGTCTTTCCGGCATTGTTGAAGGGCTCGAATATGCTGTCAAACTTCTCCGGAGGGATTTCCGAGCCGCTGTTGGTCACGGTGAATGACAGCCACTCGGAGCCGTCAGGCACCATTTCCACACCATCCGGAGCCGAGGAACGGGCAATCTTTACGCTCACATAACCATTTTCCGTGGTGTACTTCACGGCATTGGAAATGAGGTTGGTGAAAACCTTTTCGATGGAGTCATAGTCGAAGCGCGTGATGTAGCTGTCAGTGTATGTAATGAATTCGGTCTCTATGTGCCGCTCGGACGCGCAGAATTCAAAGAGCGAGAATATGCTGTCAACGAACTTCACGATGTCACCGCTCTCAAGTTTCAGCGGAAGTTTCATCGTCTCTATCTGTCTGAACTTCAGCAGGTCTCTTATCATCCTCTGTATCCTTCCGACATTACGGCCTATCGTGTCTACATATTTTCTGTTCGGAGCATCCTCCGGAATTGTCTTCTCAAGTTGTTTCAGCGGGTCTATCACGAGGGTTAGAGGGGTCTTGAGGTCGTGGGAGATTTTTGTGAAGAAGTCCATCCTCGCCTTCGTCAGTTCCTGAAGGTTGCGCTCCCTCTCCTGCTCCATCTCAAGGCTCTGCTCCAGCATCTTTTGTCTGGTCGTCCAGTTCCACAGCCAGACAAGCGCGGCAATGAAAATCAGAAGGTACAGCGTAAGTGCCCAAGGCGATGCCAACGGCGATGGTTTCACGCGGAATGCGAGCGAACTGACGTGGTCTCCCCAGAGGCCGTCATTGTTGGCCGTCTTCAGCTGCAGTTTGTATCTTCCCGGCGAGAGGTTCACGAAACGTACATAATGCTGTCCTGGAGGCAAAACCGTCCACTCATTGGTCACGCCTGACATTCTGTAGGCATAGGCGTTTCTCTCCGGATCGAGGTAACTGTTGGACGAGAACCCGACCTCAAAATCGTTCTGGTTGTGGGCGAGACGGATTATGTGGACACGGTCGGAGTGACCGTCAAGAGTTGAGACGGACTGTTTCAACGCAGAGCCCTTGGATGATGGGACCACTGCCATGTTATTGACTTTCAGCTCCGTGAACCAGACACGAGGTTTCTGACGATTGAGATTGAGGTGGGAAGGATTGAACACAAGGTAGCCGTTTGTTCCGCCGAAGAGCAGCTTGCCGGTTGAAGAAGCAAAGCAGGAGCGGATGTACCAAGAACCGCAACTGTTAGGAACATCGATTCCGGCCTTCTCGATTTCTCCACAAGCACGGCTGTAGGTGTAGAGACCGGCATCGGTGCTGAACCACACATTCCCTGTGGCGCGGTCTTCAACGATGCCGAACACAGTGCGTCCGGTAAAACTTCCGTCCGGAGAACTGTTGTAGTTCACATAGCGTCCGTCCGGACTTAGCCTGTTGACTCCGGCACCACGAGTTCCGAACCACAGTTCAGAATCGGAAGTCCTGCACCATGAGCACAGGTTGTCAGCTGACCACACACCGCTTTCTATAGCATACCGTCCAGTTATGGAGCGGGTTCTCACATCAACCACATAGGCTCCAGAATGAGTCACAAGCCAGAGATTGCCTGACACGTCGTGGAACATAGCCTCAACACGCATACGCATCTTTTTCCCGTCCAAGTCGTGAAATATCACATTCTCGACCTTTCCGGAAGCCATATTCCAGAACATCAGTTCGGCGTCAGGATCCGAGAGCCACCATCCGGAGTTTCCCTCCCGAAGGAAGTCATAGACAGAAAGCGGCTGTCCGGAAGAAGGGTTGAGCACATGCAGGTCCTTCGCAATGCCGGTACGCACGTCTATGCGCGTGAGTCCTCCGTTGAATGTCGAGACATAGACACCGTCCCCTTCGCAAAAAATCCGCTTGACCATATTCGAGTTCAGGCAGCCGTTTTCCTGACTGTAGTAGGAGAAGCTCCCGTCCCGTGAGGAACGGCAGCAGACACCTCCGCCCTCAGTGCCAATCCAAAGATTTCCGAGCCTATCCTCAGCAAAGGCACTCACAATAGGATGAGGAAGTCCTCCGGGAATCGGGGCTATGTGACGTATGTCATTGTCAGAAAAAGACTGATAGGCAAGTTTTCCGCCGTATGTGCCCACCCACACACCGCCGTCCGGGTCAGGATAGATTGACCAGACGGAATTGTTCGGAATGGAAAGCGGGTCGGCAAGGTCAAAAGTCAGAAGGGCTGTCTCACCATCCGCCGGATCGACGAGAAGCAGACCGGACTGCGTCGCGACCCAGATTATTCCGTCGGAGTCGCGGTAGAGTCTCTTTGCCGTGCTGGAACGGTCGTAGCCGGCAGGCAGTTTGAATGTACGGAAGATATGTCCGGTCCGGTCACACTCAAAAAGTCCGTCTCGAAGCGTCAGGACATAGACATAGTCCTCCGTCTCGATGACGTCTGATATTATGGAGTTGTCGTTTCCGACATCCGTAAAATCTGAATAGGCTCCAGTGTCACCGTCAAGGGTAAACAGATGTCCGTATGCCCCGACGTACACTCCGTTTCCAGAACACAGGAGCGAGAGCGAAAAAGGCGAGCGGCGCACATCGTCCGGCAAAGGATATTTCCTGACATTCCCCTCTCCCTCATAACGCACCACGACATCGTCAAGAATCATCCACACGCGCCCTGTCATGTCTGTGTCAATCGCCCCTACATCCCCCTCGCAAAGCAGACGCATAGTCTCCGAGAGATAATCGAAGCCATAAAGGCCGCAGTTCGTCGCGACATAGAGCCGCCTTTCCAGGTCCGGTACTATCGCCCGGTAATCCACCTGAAGCCCCGGTCTCGTTCCGCTCACCGCCTTGCTCTCGAATGAACTGCCGTTGAACATATAGAGGGCATCCGTTCCGCTGAACCAGACACGCCCGATGCTGTCCTTTGCGACACTGTTGATGCCGCCGTAATAGGAGGTCTCAGACATCTGATGGAAACGGTAATTCCTGCCGTCAATGGCCCAAAGAGGCAATGACAGCAGGAAAAAAGCGATTATAAACGAATATCTTTTAAATCTGTCAGATTTCATTTAGAATAATGTGGTCAATCAGTTTAGCAAAAATCTGCGGTTTTCCAATGTCAAGCACAAAAATATAAAAGTTAAATATCATTTCATAAATTAGACGAAGCCAAGTTGAGTAATTTCTATTCCTGGGTTATTATTACGGCGTTGATGTTGCCGTCGGCAGCCTTTCCGGTGTCCTTGCCTACAACCGAGATGACAATCCGCCCGTCGGCATCAGGCTTCACGTTACCGAAAGTCACCATATACTTACCAAAATCAGCGGACTCATCGTACGTCTTCATTCCCGGGTATATGGTTTTCGGGACGTGGTTTTCCGCGCCACGAAGGCTATATTCGGAAATTCGTGCGTCAGCGCTGCCATTGAAACGCACGGCAAGAACCTTCACCGTATATGACTTCCCCGGGTCAAATCCGGAAATCGTTACTGATGCAGGTTCCGTGTCACCTTCACCCTTCGTACCAGCTACAATAAGACCATCGGCCCAGACTGATTTCGGGTAGTCCACACCATCGATTGTCACTGCCTTTTCCGGCTCCGCACCTACCCCGTTGAAGGTTCCGGTGAAGCCATCGAGGCTCTCTATCACAAGCGGAGACCATTCCAAGTCACTGCCCTTGAGGAAGACGCCTTTGCCGGCCGTTGTGACAGCCACTCTGTTCCAGTCTTCCGGAGATACGGCAGAACCGCCCCCGAAGTCAATCTGAACCGATGCTGTGAATGCCGGCGTTCCGGTATAAGGCTTTTGGAAATCTGTCATTTCTGTCACGGAATATGGCTCAAGCACGGCAAGATGTGCCGCGTTCTGAGCAATATTCTTATGAAGTTCGTCAACCGTATCCGGTGCATAACTATTGCCCACGACTGACTGTCCCGTGATGGCCTCGAGCCATGTACAAGCTGCGGTGTAACGGCCGTATGTGGTCTCAAGATGGTAGCCGTCGCGGTTGTAGGAATCTCCTATCAGAGAGGTTCTTCCGTTCTGAACGGCCGTGCCGGATGGGATGAGAATGTCGAAATGATTGTCCCTAAGTGCATTCTTCGTACATTCCACGATGGAGCGGTACATGGTCATCTGATCCTTGCCGTAGTTCGAGAACGCACTGTGGTCCGAACTTGAGGCATACGCCCATGTCTGGTGCCACGCCAGCCTGAAATCTTTCTTCGGGGCGTTCTGTCGCAACCACGAGATGAGATTCGGCAGATATGGGGTGTAGGCCTCGTATTTTCCGGATACACCACTGGCCTGTTGAAGCGAGATGATGTCCCAAGGTTCGTCGGTGAGCCCGTGAAAGATGGTCGCATTCTTAGTCTCGGTCTTCACACCGTTGACTATCTTGCGGTAATAATAGTCGGCCTTTCCGTTTGAGGTGTTGCCCCAATGCCTCTCAAGGGAGCAGCCTCCGATGTAGAGGTTTCCGATTATGACCTTCTGCCCAGCCGCTTCAAAGAGTTCGTAGAGATACTGCTCCACGGCGTCCTGCGAAAAACTGTTCCCGATTGCAAGGATGCGGAGGATGCCGTCCGACGGGGTTTCCGGTGGCTCCGGTTTTTCAGGTTCAGACGGAATCGAAGGCTCTTCGGGGTCATTTTTGTCCTCTGGCGTTGAAGGCTGCTCCGTGTCGTCGAGCACCGGAGAATCAGGCGTGCAACCATAGAGCGATACTGTCGTGAGGTTAAATGCGACAACAAGTGCAAAACAAGTCAATATTTTTACTGATTTCATCATATCTCAGCATATTTAGTAATCATCAAACATTCTCAAAAGATAAAGACTGTCATTTAACGGTGACGCCGACAATCTTCAGCCATCCGCCCTCGGTGTACTCACCTTTCGCGGAAGAGTATATTCCGATTTTCTTCTGCTCAGAAGCGTCATCTACGATTCCTGTAGCCCAGACATATTCACCGGCAGGGACGCCTTCGACAGTGAACGTGAAGTCATACTGCTTCGGTTTGGTCCTTATCCAGTCATGCGGCTGAGCATTAGTGTCGTAGAATATCTTCACCGGCTTTTCCGTAGTCTTGTCAAACAAGGCGAACGCCACCTTGTATTTGCCGACGAAAGGACGGAAATTGGTCGGGCAATAGGCATAGCCTATATTTGCCCAGCGGTGACGAATCGTGACCTTGTCGCCAAGGCTCACAGTCTGCGGAACAACGACCTTGGACGGATAGACACGATAGTTTCCGTCGCGGATGAACTGGACAAGGTAGTCGTAGGCTTCGTTGAACCATGACCATGCCTCACTCATCTCAAAGTTGTCGTTGTAGCGCAGGTCCATCATGCTGGCACATGCCTCGCGTGCCTGATCAAACTCGCCTTTGCGAACGTCAGCCCAATCCTTGTATTTCTCCGAGTCCCAACGCATCGGGGCATCGCCATGAGAGGTCTTGACCCATCCGCCTTCGGCGATGAGAGGCACCTGATAGCGATATTTGGCGGCAATGCTCTTCTCCCATGTACCGTAGTAGGTCTTCATTCCGAACGCACCGCTGCCTATCCCGAAGCCCTTCTTCACGGCAGAGTCAATCATGCCCTCGGAGTCCGAGCTGAGTTTGTCTCCGCTGGTTGACCCTACGGCCTTGTGGTAGTTGATGAAAATCGGGATCTTGGTAAACTCCTTTGCAAACAAGGAGGTAACCCACTCAAAGACAGCCTTCTTCGGGGTTTCGTCACCGGTAGAGTAGATACATGAGTGGTACTCACCCCATTTGCCGATGCCGACACCGTGAACGAATTCAGTGGAGTCGGGGTTATTGATGTGTTCGGCAAAGTCGTGGATGAATTTTTCGTAGCATTTCTGAAATTTCGGGTCATCAGGATAGGGCGACCACACTTCCATAGAACCGGTCTTCGTGGTATAGCCTTTTGCACCGTAAGTATCTCTGACATAGAGAGGAGTGCAGAACTCATGTTTATCGCGGCTGTCTATGCTGAAGCCGTAACCGATGCGCATGTTGCGTCTGCGGGCCTCGGCGACGAGGCGGCGGTAGCGCTGCGCGTAGACGGTGTTGCAGCCGTCTTGCCAGATGTACACGCCGTCTTCCGGGTTGAGCTGTCCCCAGGTCGTGCGGATGAGAAGGGTCTTGGCATAGTCGGTGGTCCTGACTGTGCCGGCAGAAGAAGGCATGTTGTCATACCTTTCCCAGAAGTCGTTCAGATCGTTGCCGAGCCCGGCATAAAGCACCCAGCCGCAAAGCGGGTTTGGATGCACGATGTCCCTATCAGGCGTGAAGTCCACAGTCAGACCGTCAATTTCGGTATCGCCCTGCTGTACCTTACTACAGGCTGCCGCTGTAAGGGATAGAACGAGCGAAAATAATATTGTTCTTCTGATCTTCATTTATTTAGTCCGTTGAATTACCATTGCATTCAAGTGAGCCTCATTAGCGGCTCCAGTATCAATTGCTGTCGCATACAAAGTAATCTTTCCGTCAGAATCAGGCTTAACACTCTCGAATATTGCAAAGTGTTCAGAATATTCAAATATCTCATTCCCCTTTTCCCCTTGCAGTATAGCGAGAGTCGCAGTTTGTTTGTCTCCAATCATATAAAACTGCGTTTTTCTAACATTATGAGTTCCATTCCAACGATAACCGAACAATGTGAATTTATATTCGGCATTAACATCCAGTCCGGAGAATGTCATTGTCTTAGGTCCGACATTACCAGTGTCTTTAACTCCAGATACAACGAACCCATCAAACCATGCTGTCTTTGGATAAACTATCCCATTATATTCGATGCCGCCACTTGGTCTTTCGCTGGTAACAGGGTTAAAAAGAGACCATCCATCACCTATAGAAACAGACAAACCACTATCATCTCCATTTTCATCGATCAACTTAGTATCTGTTGCTTTCACGTCTGTCACATTTGACCAGCCATCCGTTATCTTCGGCTTTCCGTCTCCGGTGCCATCCCCTCCAAAATCAATAAAAATTGTTTGTAATGGTTCCTGTTCTATTGATATTGAAGTACGATTGACTTGTTGGGAAACAAATGACACATCCATATCCTTTATCTTATGGAAAGCCTTTTCTATACCATTCACTGTGACAGTCAATGCAATCAAGGATGATTTCTTTGCTGTAAACGGCGCCGTTTGAACGAAGACGTCAGCAGATTGTCCTCCCGGAATGCTCAATTCTAAGGTAGTCTTTGCTATGTCTTTTGCAGACTTCATGGAAAGAGAGCCGTCCTTAGCCGTGAAAGTTCCTGTCAAGTTGCTGCCGACCGCACGCATCTGAACGGAACTAATTTTTGCTTCGGCTGTAGAATTGTTCACAATCCTCACTTTCGTCAATGCCGTCAGCTGCTTCAAGGTCGCGGAAGGATTCTTTGCAGATGGTCCAATCACACACGTTCCTGACATTGGATTATTGACATTCTCACCTGTGATAGTGACTATGCCGTCAGCGCTATAAGGGTACAAAATCGTTGCCTCGGTATCCTCCTTCGGCACTTTAAAGTCATAGCAAATGAAAGTATTGTTATCGCCGGAAATCTTGGTAAACTTATATACTTCAGTTCCAACGGTCAATGCCAATTCATCCGAATCCTCCCAAAGCACCTTATAACCAACAGGTTCAAATGTCGTCTTCGTAGCCGAAGGCTCAGGAACTGGGGTATCGACCCTGATTATGAACGGAGTGTTTTCTGTCTGTTCTTCTGATGGAACGGTCTCAACGGCTTCAGAGCCGAGCTTTGCGCAGCCTACGAATGCGGCCGCCGCAAAGAATGATATTACTGCAAAATGTTTCATTTCCATAACCCGTTAAAATTCCTCACCGTCTACATAACAGCTTGCTGATATTCCTTCACTTGTCGCGAAACCTGACTCCGCATTCACTTCCATGAGTAAAAGGGAAGGGCAGGTGTACTCCTGCTCCCCCCTATTAAGATTCTTGAATTTCATTAAAACTTTCATTTTTCAGCTTTATCGTTTGTCGAACAGTACATACGCATCAGATGCCGTGACAATGCTTCCGTCAACAACCTCGTTCTCCTTGGAACCAATGAACACCTCGATGTAGTTTGTGCCCTCAGGAATAATCCAGCGAGAGTAGCGGTTGTTGCCCTGGCCGCCATACACCTCATTCACCTTAACGCCCAATTCTGTCTTCACATGCTTATCCCTTGTAGTCGATGCGCCATAAGCATAGACATTATTCAAGATGTTGGACACCATAAATTTCACAGTAGCGTTGCCTCCGCGAGGAAGAGCTTCCCCGTTCTTGTAGTAGATGAACACGCGAGGATTTGCGAGGCTCGGAGTCAGCATATATTTGTCACTGCCCTTATTGCCGTACGCGTCACTTGTAAAGTCACCCCACATCCAAAGATTGGAAATAACTGTCTTTTCTACGAGAACCGGAGAAACTGTCGTGTTCTTCCACTCCGTTGCCGTCCATACAACCTCATCCGTCGCCGCAGAATAAATCGTCACGGTCTTGGCCTCAGTGTCAATCACAATGCGGTAAGTTCCGTCAGCAGGAATGTTCCAAGCCTTTGCCGCTGCACCGGAAGCGGCGGTCTGAGAGAACGGAACCGCAGTACCGTCAGCGAACTCGGACTTCGACACGATTGCAACGGTTCTCGCCTGCTCGAACTCAATCGGGAACCAGAGAGTTCCGGCCTTGAGTTCACCGCGGAATGCGTAGAGACCATCTTTCTCAAGACATTTTGTCACCTCCGTCTCCTCGGTTGGAGCGGCGGTTCCAGCAAGGTAAATCTTATCAATCTCAATGATTGATGAAACCGGAACCACAGCCACAGTCTTTGTGGTAAAGTTGAGCGTAACCCTGTAGGCATCAGGATTCGTAATCTTCCAACCTCCTCCGACCGTAGCATCGACAATCTTCGCGTCCATCGCGTCGGTGCCCGTCACGGTCTGGCCGTCAGCAGCCGGAACGATCAGGTTATTCTCGTCCCCGAAAACAACCGGAAAGTTAAGATCGCCAGCCTTCAGGTTGCCCTGCCAAACGTAGAGGGCAGGATTGTTTGCATTGGCAGTGAGCTCGACATTTTCAGCCACAACGCTTCCTCCGAGCCAAACCTTGTCGGCGGCAAACTGCTTCGCACCGTAGGTCTTGACAGAAACCATCACGCTCGCCTCATCGGGGATGATGAGCTTCGGTCCCTCGAAGGATGCCGTAATCGTAAACTTGAGTCCGCTCCTCGTGCTCGTGAGCTGGCCGAAACGGCCTATGAGCATGTCCTGAAGTTCCTTGTTGGTGTAGCTGCGGGTGAAGTTGCCCTCATCCTCATATTCCTTCACACCGGAAGCGGTACTGGTGGTGTGCTCGACGGTGTAGAGGTAGGTGGTCGTGTAGTCGTCGCCGTATTCAGCTGCAGGCGTCCAGCTGATGGTGAGCGCCGTCTCGTCAGGCTTGCTTTCGTCAAGGACTATTGCCTCGGAAGAAGCCCTCATCTCTATTGAGAAATTGTGCCTTGAATATTCGTTATCAATCTTCTGCTGGCAGGAAACCGCCGCGCTGCACAGTGCAGCTCCGACAAGAAGAAAAGACACTGTCCTAAATATATTTTTCATAACTCAATGTCATTTAACCGTTAATAACCCGGATTCTGTTCAAGATTGTCGTTGCAGAGCTCCTTGTCATGGGTAGGGATAGGCCAGAGCATCTGCCTTTCAGGGAACGCACGCTTCGCTCCCCTTGCAATGAGTCCTTTCTCCGCCATCGGTTCAAAGTCCGCGATGCCATCCTCATCTATCTGAGGGGTCTCCGGCCAGAACCACAGTCCCTTGTTGACAACCTGCTCAAGGCATGCGTTAGGGTCGAGATTGATGTAGTTGTAGGTGGTAAGAGCCTTCATTGCAAGATTCCAGCGGATAAGGTCCATATAGCGGCGCCCCTCCTTCGCAAGTTCCACGCGGCGCTCAAGCCGGACTGCCCTGCGGAGCGTTGTCTGATCGGTTGAAGTGACGGCAGGATAGGAATCTGTCATCGACGAGTTAACGCCGTATGCACGTGCACGGACCTGATTTATTGCATCAAGAACGCTGTCATCGATTTCGCCAAGTTCAATCTTTGCCTCGGCATACATAAGAAGAACGTCGGCATATCTCATTATGAGATAGTCATTCTCCACCTTGCGTCCGTTCTCCAACCAGCTCGCGTCAACGCCCTTTTTCCAGATGAGACCGTTGTATGATGCGTATTGGTTGACACTACGGCTGTCCTGGTTGGCCTGGGACGAGCCCGTTGCCACGACAGTTGTAGTCTTTGCTGCCGGAGAAGGGTCATAGATGTATCCGCAGTGCTCGGTGCCGAACTCTACGATGGTCATCGCGCAGCGCGGGTCACGATTCTTGAACGGGTTGTGCGGGTCGAAGAGCGGAGACTCGTCAATCGGAAGGCCGTCAGTGCAGAGGAAAGCCGCAAGCAAATCCCATGAAGGAGTGTCAGCCGCATATCCACCGGCATTGCGAGGAAGACCGTTCTTTACGAACCAGTCGTCAAGGACGACATTACTCGTGATGGAACGCGGAATGCAGAAAATCTTTTCGGGATTCTCTTTTGTCGTCTGGAGGAAGAGTTTCACGAAGTCAGGTTCGAGCGAATAGGCATTCAGGTCGATGCAAGCCTTCGCGGCCGCGGCCATTGTATTCCAGTCCTTCATGTACATTGCAAATCTTGCCTTCATGGCAAGTGCCGCGCCTTTTGTGGCATGTGAAGACGACGGTTTGTATGAGACAGGAAGATGCTCTATCGCATAGTCGAAGTCCTCATAAACCTTAGGCATGACTTCCTCGATAGAGTTTCTTCTGATCTGGGTTTCAGCCTCATCAATGGTGTAGTAACGGTCGATGTAAGGCACCGCACCATAGAAGAACAAAAGGTCCGCATACTTGCATGCCCTTGCAAAGCAGGCCTCTGCCTTGCACTGTTCGATGACACTCTTTTTCACTCCGGCTTCCTCAGCTCTGTGGATGTTGTTCAGAAGCGAGTTGGCTCGAGTGATGAGTTTGTAGCTCTGATACCACAGATTGTAGCAGTACCATGTCTGTCCTGTGAGAGTCCCGTCAAGCACGGAGCCGCCCTCTCCTCTGTTGGTGTTTCTGTAGGTAAAATTGTCAGTCCACTGTTCTGACGAGAGCAGCGGTTCCTGCCAGTAGCCGAGTATGTAGAACTCGTTGACGGCCATATTAAGCTCGGTCTCAGTCGTGTACCAAGATTCGCTGTTTCCCTGAGACTTCGGAGTCATATCCATTGACGTGCAGGCAGTTACAATGGCGGCTCCGAAAGCGAGCGCTGATAGTATATACTTTTTCATATAACAGTCCATTTTTTAGAATTTGACAGAAAGTCCCATAAGCACAGAAGTAGTGATAGGGTATGCGCTGGTTCCCATCTCCGGGTCCCATCCCTTCGGGTATCTGCTAAGACAGAAGAGGTCGTTTGCGCTGACATACACACGCACACGGTTCATCTTCGCCTTTGTCGTCCATTTCTCCGGAAGCGTATATCCGAGGGTGATGTTCTTCAGACGGAGATATGCTCCGTTGAACATCCAGAATGACGAGGTTGCGTAGTTGTTGTCCTTGCTGACCTTTGAGAGACGCGGATATTTCGCGTTCGCGTTCTCCTCGACTGTGTTGAACGGACTCCAGTACTTACCCTCGATGATTGACGGTATGTTGCCGTAGTTGTCGCGCAAAGGCTGCACGTATGCCGCTGAAAGATAGGAGTTCTGCTTGCCTATGCCCTGAAGCACGAGAGAAAAGTCGAGTCCCTTCCAGCTACAGTTTAACCTTCCGCCATACTGGAAACGAGGGAGAGAGTTCCCGAGAGGCACGCGGTCGTACTCAGCGGAAATCTTTCCGTCCGGAACGCCGTCCGGACCGGAGATGTCCCTATACTTGAGGTCGCCGACAGTCACGGAGCCGTTGAGCCTTGCGGAATTGTCGACTTCTTCTTGTGTCTGGTAGATACCGTCACAGATGTAACCGTAGAATTCGTTAAAATATCCTCCCTCACGCTGAATCTTCCCACCGCTGATGATATCGGAGTTATTGAGACTCACAATCTTGGAGGTAAAGTCAGAAAGGTTGGCGCTGACGCTGTATGAGAAGTCGCCCACGCGGTCGTTCCATCCGATTTCAAGGTCAAATCCCTTCGTAGCCATCTTTCCAGCGTTGGTCTTAGGGCTGTTGTAGCCCATAAAGTAAGGAATCTCGATTGAAAGGAGCATATCGTCAGTATTCTTCCAATACCAATCGAAGTTGACGTTCAGCCTGTTGCGGAAAAAACCGAGATCGACGCCGAGGTCGGTGGAAGTGGTGGTCTCCCATGTGATGTCCTCGACTGCAAGAGCTTTCTGCGCTGCAGTCTTGTCGGAAACTGTCTCGCCGTCCTTATAGAAGAGGGCATTATTGAAGTTTATAAGAGCCATATACGGGAAATAGCTGTCTCCGATTCTCTCGTTTCCAAGTTTGCCCCATGATGCACGGAACTTGAGGAATGAAAGCCAAGGCTTTGCGGCCTGCATCCAGCTTTCCTCCGACATCACCCAGCCAGCTGAAAATGAAGGGAAGGTACCCCAACGATATTTCTTCGCGAAGCGTGACGAACCATCATGACGTACATTCGCTTGGAAAAGGTAGCGGCCGGCATAGTCGTAGGTGACACGTCCGAAGACTGAGTTTGATGTGTATTCGGTGCCGTTTCCCGAGTTTGTCTGATAGTCAACCGGACCGATGTTGAGGTACGGGTAGCCGGTAAGTTCGTACTGGTCACGCGCTGCGCCGAGAGTCTCGCTGCGCATCACGTAGTTCTCATATCCTACAAGTGCACCGATGCTGTGCTTCCCGAAAGTTCCGTTGTAGTTCGCAAGAAGTTGGGATGTGATGGTGTAACTGTCATTCCTGTTCTCAGAAAGACTGTTTGTTGCCCATGTCGTGCCGCTGTCAAACCAACCGCCCTGAGTGTCAGGGTCGTCGGCAAGAGTGTAGCCGCAGGCATTCTTGAACTGCTTTGACTTGGTGTAGTTGATGAATGGGGAGACGACTGCGGAGAACTTGAGCCCCTTCACCGGAGTGAGGTCGAGAGAGGCCTTTCCACCGAGCTGCGTGCTCCATGCCCTATAGGTACCGCCCTCGTTCACAAGAGCATATGGATTGGAGCCAGACTTTCCTTCTGCATATCTTCCGTCAGCCCATGTCGCGGCATAGACAGCCGGCATCTTTCTCATGGTATCGAACGGATCGTAGATAGGACGAGTGTTCTTGCCGCGACGGATATTGATATCGAGAGACGCTGAGAGCATATCCTTTATAATCGTAAAGTCGTTGTTGGTACGGAGCATCCACCTCTGGAACTGGCGATTGCCGTAGAGTCCGTCGACGTCATCGTAAGTGATGGAAGCCTTGGTACGCACAGACTTGTTGCCGCCCGATACGGAAACATTGTGGGAGTGGCGTAGAGCATTATCCTTGAGGATGAGCTCCCTCCAATTGGTTATAGGATAGTTGTTTGGATCTGTCTTGTTGTACTCGACCCAATTCTTCACCTGGTCCGCCGTGTAGAGCTGGAAGAAGCCTGCAGCGTTGTTATCGTTGTAGAGAAGCTCGTTGCTCATCTCAAGGAAACGGGTCACACCGACCATTTCAGGCTGCGTGGTAGGAATTTCCCAGCCAACCTCACCGCTATAGCTAAGACTTATGTTGGCAGCCTCACCGCGCCTGGTCGTGATGAGTATGACTCCGGCAGCGGCCTTCGCTCCATAGATTGACGCGGCAGCGGCGTCCTTGAGGACAGACACGCTCTGCACGTCGTTCGAGTTTACATAGTCGATATCGCTGCACTGCACACCATCCACAATTATGAGCGGGTTGGAATTGTCTATGGTGGTGATACCGCGGACACGGATGCTACTTGCCGCCGAGCCTGGGGCGTTGCCGTTCCTCTGTACCAGGACACCGGACATCGTGCCTTGAAGGGCAGTGGAAAGGGTCGTGGTTTTCTTCGCGGCGAGATTGTCACCATTGATCGCAGCCACGGCTCCGGTCAGGTCCTTCTTCTTGACGGTGCCGTAACCGATGACCACCGTTTCCTCTAGAACGTTGTCGGATTTGAGAGAAATCTCAATCTTCGAACGCGATGCGACCTGAACATACTGAGTTTCAAAGCCAAGGAATGAAACCTCAAGAATAGCATCCGGAGCTACCTTGAGCTTGAACTGACCGTTTACGTCGGTGACTTCGCCTATGGAAGTGCCCTTGATCAGGACTCCCGCACCTATGAGCGGCTCACCGTTTTCATCAGTGACGACGCCGCTAACGACCCCGTTCTGGGCCGAAAGAGGAGCTGCACTGAAGCAAAAGAAGCAGACAACAGTCATGATGACTGTCATAAGCTGAGTTTTAGTGTGTCTCATTTCAGTTATAATTAGTTAATATTAATTTCCTTCACTTTTGTCCATCCGGCAGAAGTCTGCTGCGATTTCTTCGTGGCTATTTCGAGCCCCAATGTACCCTCATCTTTTGTGGTGTCGACGATTCCTACGACCCAGATGTATGTTCCCGGCACGACACCATCGAGATCCACGCTGAAGCGGTACTGCTTCGGATAGCCCTTGAGCCATTCAGAAGGCTCTGCAGCCGAATCGACAAAAACTTTGGCGAGTTTTCCGTCCTGGCCAAGAAGCGCGAACGCCGGTTTGTATTTATAGTTCCACTGAGGAATGTTGTTCGGGCAATAGCCCCAGCCGAGATTTATCCAACGGTGCGTTATCTGCACCTTCGCACCAGCGGCAGCCATGCTGGGGACGATTATCATGTCAGGATAGAGCCTGTAGCCGCCTTCGCTGATGAAGCGCTCGAACAGGCCGAAGGCGTCGTTGAACCACGAAAGTTCACCCGTACGTATGTCCATCATGTTGACCTTAGCCTCCTGACAGGCATCAAACTCGCCCTGACGCACATCCTCCGGATGCCCCTCACGGTATTTTCCGCACGGATCTATCCAATAGCGGTGCGTCCCGCTCGTAATCCATCCACCCTCCATCACAATCGGCCGACGGTTGTTCCACTTTTTCGCATAGTTCTTCTCCCAAGTCTTGTAGTAGCCAGTCATTCCGAAAGCGTCGTGACGAAGGCTATAGCCTTTCTCAACGGCGCTGTCCAACAGTCTTTCAGTGTCGGAGGGCACTGTATCGGACCAGCCTCCGGCCGTCACAGTTCCAATCATCCTGTGATAGTTAATCAAGAGAGGGACATGCCTGAACGATTCGGAATAAAGCGTTGTGATCCAGTCGAATACTTGGCCTTTATTTGAGCCGTCCTTGTAGATGAGAGTGTGGCATTCGCCCCATTTCCCGAGCCCGAAAGCATCAATGAAGTCCATCTTGTCCGGATCGTCGAGATCCTCGGCCAGCGCCTTTATGAACTTTGAATATTTTTCCTGAAACACTGGGTCATCGGGATACGGGGATATGCGCCCCTTTCCGGGATAGTCTGGGTCGTCGTAGAACTCGCAGCCGGCGTCAAAGACATACTGCGGAGTGTTCTGCCCCTGGTCGCGGCCATCAACGACGATTCGTATTGCGAAACGCATGTCCCGGTCGAGCACAGACTGCAGAAGTTTTGAGAACGTGGAATTCTTGTCTCTCCACACATAGTTTCCCTCGCTAGGCTCAAGAGCTTTCCATGTTGTGCGGAGATAGGCAGTGCTGGCATAGTCGGAAACCTTCACGGTCGTCCCAAGTTCAGGAACGCTGATGTTGTCATATCCCTGTTTTGTCCAGAAATTCTCGTCCCAGCTGCGACCGACATAGAGAGTCCAGCCGTTCAGAGGGTTACGGAGCACGGACGTTCTGTCCGGAGAAATCTTTACGGTCTCCTGACCGGCATCACTGTCATTTTCCCCGCCAGCAGGAGTTTTTGTGCATGCGAGCGCTGCTGCAAGACCAAGCGGCGCGATGTATATTCCTTTATTAAACATGATCATCGGTTATCAGTTGATGGATATGCTGCATATTTTGAACCACCCTTCGGGAGTGAGATGCTCCCTGTCGACGGCGATATTAAGTCCCTTTTTGTTGTCTCGCATCGTATCGGCGATTCCGATTGCCCAGGTGTACTCGCCCGGAGCGATTCCCTTCAGGTCGGCGCTGAAACTGTGCGACCCAGGTTTCCCCTTAATCCACTCGGACGGCTCTGACTGCCGGTCAACGAATGTCCGGACGACTTTCCCTTCAGAGTCGAGAAGCACGAATGCCGGCTTGTAGCGGTAGTGCCATTGACGGATGTTGTTCGGACAGTAGCCCCAACCGAGGTTTTCCCAGATGTGAGAGAGGCAAACGGTTTCTCCCGATTCTGCGGTTGTAGGGACGGTCACCGACGAAGGATAGAGCCTATAACCTCCCTCGCTGACAAACCTCTGAACGAGATCATAGTTCTGGAACCAGCTTTCCGTCTCGTTGCCCACGCGGAAATCCATCATGTTCACATGGGTCTCCTCCGCAATCTCCATCTCTCCCCTGCGCACGTCTTCCGGATGTCCCTCGCGGTACTTCCCGCTGGGATCCCTCCAATAGCGGTGATGCGCCCCGGTAATCCAGCCTCCCTCGAAGATAATCGGCAGACGGTAGCGCCACCTTGCTGCATATTCCTTTTCCCAGTTCATATAGTAGCCTGTCATTCCAAACGCATCGTGACGGAGGCTGTAGCCCTTCGAAATCGCAGAAGCAAGAAGCTTCTCCGTGTCCGGATTCGGCGCGTCCTCCCATCCGTCTATGGTCTGTGCGGCGAGCACCCGATGATAGTTCATAACAAGCGGAATGTTCGTGAACAGGCGTGCATAAAGGTCTGTAATCCATTCATATACAGGAATCTTGTTCGCCTCATCCATATATCTCATCGAATGAGCCTCACCCCATTTTCCAAGTCCGTAGGCATCGATGAAATCAATCTCATCTGAAGAGTTGAACCTCTGCGCGAATGCAGTGAGGAACTTTTCATATTTTTCCTGAAACACCTTGTCGTCCGGGTAGGGTGTGTAGACTTCCCGGCTGCCGACCTTGCTTGTGAAGCATTTTGCTCCAGCGTCAATCACATACTGCGGAGTGTTCTGCCCCTGGTCGCGCCCGTCAACGACGATGCGGAACGCGAGTCTCATTCCACGGTGGCGAACTTCGTCCAGCAGCCCATTAAGACGAGAATCCGGGTCGTTCCAGAAATATTTTCCCTCTTCCGGCTCCATCGAAGACCAGCTGGTGCGGATGTAGGCGGTGCCGCAGTAGTCCGACACGCGGACTTTCATCTGCCCGTCCGGACCTGCCGGCCAGCTGTCATAGCCGACTTCTGTTCCAAAATCCTTGCTCCACCCCCGTCCGAGATACATCACCCATCCGGTGAGCGGGTTCCTTATGACCGATGTTCTGTCCGGTTCGATCGCGATTGTCCAATATTCATCAGCGCCTATCTGCACGTTCTGCCTCAAACGGATGTCCGCAGAAGAGGCGCCAACAAGAATTTCAAACACTCCCGGCTCGACGACGAAAGACTTGCTCTTCACATCATAGAACGAGAAAGCGTCCTTACCGAGCGTAATCTCGACTCTGGTCCTGCCGCCCTTTTTAATGAAATTCTTGCAGAATCCCTTGAGTTCCTTGACTGGACGTGGCACCGAGCATGAAAGGTCGCTGACATAGACTTGAGAAATTTCCGAAGCATCGCACTTTCCCGTGTTCGCCACTATGAAGGAAACCGTCAGACTGTCGGAGCCAAGTTTCTCAACGCAGAGGTCAGAATAGTCGAACTTGCTGTAGGACAGGCCATAACCGAAAGGATAGCGAACAGGTGTTCCGTTTTTCTCATATCCTTTGTAGCCATAGAAAATGCCCTCCCTATATTCGACTCTCTTTGTCTTCGTGTTCTGCGTGAAGACTGGAGTATTCTCGTGGTAGCTATCATGCACAGGGTTATCCTCCCAACGGTTCTCAATGCTTATCGGAAGCTTTCCGCTTGGAGACACCTTGCCTGAGAGCACTTCCGCGATGGCATCTCCGCCCCTCTGCCCCGGATACCATGCAAGCAGCACGGCCTCCACGCCCTCGCTCCAATCATTGAAGTTGACTCCACCGCCGGCATTGAGCACGACTGTAAGATGAGCGTGCGCGGCGGCAATCTCATTAATCACACGCCTCTGTGCCGCCGGAAGCGCAAACGGACGGTCAAAGCCCTCACCTTCAATTTTGCTGTTGAATCCGGCACAATAAACCACCCTGTCGGCCTTTTTCAGAGCCGCCGCAAGAACATCTGCATTCACGGCACCGGCCTTGACCGAGTCCGCAGACATGCCGGCAAACAGGAGGCTGTCCGGGAGGAGATTCACATGTTTTTCTCCCAATGCCTTGCTTAGACCATCCGCAACCGAAACGCTGTGGAACGGCTGCACGAATCCGCTTCCGCCTCCGGTCGGAGTGTTGAAAGCGTTAGGACCGAGCACGAGCACGCGGTCTTTCTTCCTGAACGGAAGTTCGTTCCCACGGTTTTCGAGCATGACGATTCCCTCCCTCGCAATTTCGAGCGAAAGTGCATCGCTGTCCGGATTGTCGAGAGGAATGGTGCTGTCCTTGATGTCCTTGTCAAGAAGTCCGAAGCGGTTGAGCGTATGGAGAATATGATATACTTTGGTGTCGATTGTCTCCTCACGGACAATTCCGGCTTTCACGAGCGGGACAAGCTTCTCTGCCGTAAAGTACACTCCTTTAGGGCATTCAAGGTCAAGGCCTCCGTTTGCTGCGCCCGACGAGGAATAGACCGAAGTCCAGTCCGACATGAGTATTCCATCGAAGCCCCACATGTTGCGAAGTACTTCAATGTTCATCCAGCCATGCTCCGAGGCGTGCACCCCGAAAATGGGGTTGTAGCTGTCCATCACGGCTCCGACATGCGCCTCCTGCACGGCCTTTCTGAATGCGGGGAAGTAGACTTCATGGAGCGTGCGCTCATCGACATCAGAGCTTGTATGGTGGCGGCTCCATTCCTGATTGTTTGCAGCGAAATGCTTCACCGTGGCAATCACCCCCTCATGCTGCACGCCAATGATGTAATTGGCAGCTATCTCGGATGTGAGGTACGGATCTTCGCCGAAATACTCGAAATTTCTTCCACAGAGCGGTGCCCTATAGATGTTCACGCCCGGACCGAGAAGAAAAGAGATTCCTCTCGCCTTGGCGTCCTGTCCGAGCCCATGACCGAGTTTGTCGGCAAGTTCGCGGTTCCATGTCGCGGCGGTGAGAACTCCGCACGGATAGAGCGTACTGACGGTGTTCTGGCGCCGTATGTTGCGTATTCCCTGTGGGCCATCTGCCATGAGAAGCTGAGGTATGCCGAGACGTTCAACGGGACGAATCACGAAAGAAGTGAGTTCACCGATGTAGTCGCACTTTTCCTCAAGCGTCATCTGCGACACAAGGTTCCATGCACGCATATCAATTTCGGAACTATCCTTTCCAACCGGAGAAGTCCTATCAAGAAAGAGTCCCTGAGCCGATGCCGTCACCGCGCAAACGGAAGAGAGTAATGAAAGATGAATAATCGATAAGTAGCGTTTGAGTGTCTTCATTTTCGTCATTATGCAGTTTATGTTTGTACATTTTTTACGATGCAAAAATACACAACACCACTGTCACCGTTCCCTCACATTATCCGAAAATGGTTCAATTTTGTACAAACACCATTCTACCGCCCTCAATCGGTAGTTTGACACTTTAAAATCCGAAAATAGTTAAAAATATTTGATAGAGTTC
>ENA-UOIY01001026-UOIY01001026.1-human-gut-metagenome-genome-assembly--contig:-P114-NODE-1026-length-35020-cov-10.350808_pt1 | contig 35020 bp, 29 predicted proteins | sample MGYA00242335_ERZ723882 | MGnify/ENA metagenome assembly ERZ723882
CGTCGTGAAGAAGAAAAACCTTCTAGGGGCGATCTACGATGAGGCTTCACAAGTCGCAAAAATGCAGATTGTTGTTGTCAACGGAAGTAGCGCAAGCAAACTGGACTACAAGAGCAATCCTTCTTTGAGGGTAATAGCAATAGGTGGTTTGGCACTGTCCCGAGGTCTTACTCTTGAAGGCCTGCTCGTAAGTTACTTCTATCGCAATACTGCGACATTCGATGTCCTTATGCAGATGGGCCGTTGGTTTGGCTATCGTCCGAGATATGACGACCTTTTCCAGATATGGACAAGTCAGGCCAGCGCGTCATGGTACAGGGAAATAGCAACTGCATCGAATGAATTGAAATCTGACATCAAGAGAATGTTTGAACAGCATCTCACTCCAAAGGATTTTGGTATAAGAGTTCGCGATTATTGCGATGAGTTGCAGATAACCGCTAATAATAAAATGCGTACTGCATACGACCTGCTTGTAATGGAGTCGTACTATGGAAATATATGCGATACCCCATACCTAAGTAACAAGGCAGAGCATAACCGTGACAACTGGGAGAGGGTTAAGAGTTTGACAGAGATATTGTTTGCTGAGGGGCGAACTTTTGGCTTCGCAGATATTGATAAACATGCAGGAGAAGATGTCAATGCGGAAGATGGTGCCTCTCGATACTTTGCAGATGTTCCTAAAGAGACGGTTATCCAATTCCTCTCAGGGATTAAATGTTCTTTGATGAACATGAAGTTTAATGTCAAGAATCTAATTGATTTCATTAGTAATAATGATTCGGAAGGTCTTGATTTATGGGACATTGTATTTGAAGGCGGTGATGGAGATACCTATTACGATATTCCGGGTCTTGATAAAATTCGTTGTGCAAAGCGTACTATTGAAGAGCATAATCATGTTATCCAGATATCAACGAGAAGGCGAATACTGGGTATGCGAGAAGGTCGATTTTGCCTAACTGATGACGAAATAAAACTTGCTGAGGAGCGTTGTCGAGCTAAATGGAGAGAGGAAGATTCAACAGCCACAGAGACAAGCATAAATGCCAGAAACATCCCTATCAGGGCATATTTTGAGCATCTTCCTAATCGTAAGCCAATGCTTATAATTATGTTGTTGGAACCTATCAAGCCGAAGGAAGCCAAAGAGAATGATGCGGCAATTAAGTTCATCAATGAGCTGAATGGTGATAGTATGGTTGCTTTCGCCATTGGTTTCCCCGGAGTGCACGAGACTGGCACAACGAAGAAATATAAGGTCAATAAGACCTATTATAAGTTGAACATGCAGGAACCAGATGAAATAGAAGACGATGAAGAGTAATCTGTATACCATTTTTGCACAAGGCTTTCAAAGTGGCGCATTTATCCGTGTAGGAGATAATCGCAACATTAGCCTGTATGTCGGCAAGGACGACAAGGGAAACTACGCTTTTGACTTTCGAGGAAAATATATTCCAGTAAAGATTTCAAACTCTGATGTAATATCGGTGCAGCAGGGCAAGCACGATGATATATGCACACTTAGGTTCTCATTGTTCAACCCTGAGCTGCTGGAGTATTTTTGTACATTTTGTCAAGATTTGCTTGACTCTACTGTTGATGTCAAGAATGATGAGGACGCTTATAAGACACTCTGCTCAAGATACTTCTCATGGAAGAAACTCTTCCGCCCGAATCAAGGTGGCATGAATGACACTGAGGTTATGGGGCTGATAGGGGAATTGCTCTTCATGCAGGATTATATGATTCCTAATTGGGGCATAGAAAAGGCTCTTGATAGCTGGATGGGGCCTGAGAAGACTCATAAGGATTACTCCACAGAGAACATTTGGTATGAAATCAAAGCAGTGAGTGCAGGGAAAGAATCAGTGAGGATTTCCTCTTTGGAGCAGCTTGACGGCGACGAAGAGGGTTACTTGGCTGTATACTGTCTTGAAAAGATGAGTCCTGCATTTAGTGGAATTAAACTCAACTCGCTTGTCCAGAATTTGTTGGGCAAAATGGGGTCTACTCAGAATCGAGAGACATTCCTTTCTAAGTTGCAGTTGTACAACTACGACTTCTCTACGGAGTATGACAATTATGTGTTCACGAATGTAGGTTTCTCGATGTACAGCGTTGGTGCTGGATTCCCTCGTCTTTGCAGAAAGAATATACAGACAGCAATCAATAAGATTCAATACGAGATCTTTCTTTCAGAATTGGAAGGTTTCAAATTATAATATCCTAAGTATATGGAAATAGAGAAATTTAGGGAGCAGTTTATCGACCAGCTACGTTTTGATGCCGACCATAATGGGACTGAACCGGAGGTGCAGTTCTTGAACAAAATGCTCGAAGACTTGGAGTCAATAGGGGAGTTGAACGATCCTGTGCCAATGTCTGTTGAGATGAACGGCAGACGAAATCGTAAAATGGCCTTCGATGCCTATGCTTACGATGAAGCAGACAGTGCGCTCATCTTGATAGCTTGCGACTTCAACAACGAACGCGATACGGTCAAGACCCTAACCAATGGCCGTATAAATGAGCTATATTCCCACATGCTCTATTTCCTTGACGAAGCACTCAATGGAAAAATAAGTGATTACTGCGATGATTCCAATCCGGCGATTATAGTCGCTAAAGAGTTTCGCAAGAGGGTTGGCAAGAGTATGCTTGATACGGAGATTCTTCGTTTCAAATTCTACATCCTGTCAGATTCTGTTCTCAGTAAACAAGTTAAAAGTATTGCTCAGGAAGATTTTGAAGGCCGTCCTGTGGAATTGAATATTTGGACACTCGAACGAATATTCCAGACATTCCAGTCTGACGCCAGTGAAATAGTTGAGTTTGATACGGCAGAGTTTGGTTGCGACGGTATTCAATATCTTAAGGCAGACCTTGGTGACGAGAGCGAGTATGACGCATACATGGGAATCGTCCCAGGTAAATTCCTTGCAGATATTTACCTGAAATATGGCAGCAAGTTATTGCAAGGCAATGTTCGGGCTTTCCTCAGTGTCCGAGGAAAGGTGAATAAAGGAATCAGAAAGACTATCATAGAAAGTCCTCAAAACTTCTTTACCTACAACAACGGAATTGCTATAGTTGCACGTTCTGTCGGATTCTCGGAGGATGGAAGCCGCATAACTCACTTCAAAGACTTGCAGATCATAAATGGCGGTCAGACAACAGCATCCCTTGCAAATGCCATCATTAGGAAGGAGGATAAGAAGGGTATGGGAAATCTATTTGTTCCTATGAAGCTGACTGTCCTTAATGTGGAGAACGATATGTCGGAAGAAGAGGTAGAGCGATATAATGAAATAACGAAAACAATTTCACGTTGTGCCAACTGCCAGAACCCTGTATCTGATGCCGACTTCTTCTCCAATCATCCTTTCCATGTCATGATGGAGAACCTGTCCCGCAAAGTCATGGCACCACCTGCGGCCGGTAAACCATACCAGACAATATGGTTCTACGAAAGGTCAAGAGGTAAGTGGGAACAGGAACAGATGAAACTTACAGATGCTAAACGAAAGACCTTCTGTGAACAACATCCAAAGAACCAAGTCATCAAAAAGGAGAAGCTTGCCAAGTGCTGGAATACTATTTTGATGAACCCTCATCAGGTATGTCAGAGTTCTGCAATCAACTTCAGCAGGTTCGCTGATTATGTTGAGGACATTTATGAGAAATCAAAAGAGAGCATCAATGAGGAATTTTTCAAGAAAGGCGTATGTTCTGTTATCATTTTCGATGAGCTTGATACATTGGTAAATAAGTCTGACTGGTACCCTAAGGGTGGTAACAAGGCGCAGATTGTTCCTTATGCAATAGCCAAACTCATTTCTCTCATTCCATCGGATGCAGACCTTGATTGGCGTACAATATGGAACAAGCAAACCATGTATCCGGCTCTCGCCAATGAACTTTTGAAGCTTGCATATGAAGCTCATAACTTCTTGCTTGACGAAGCTAAAGGTGGTATTGTCCGTACAATATCAAGAACTCAGGCCGTTTGGGGCAACTTTAAGAAGTATAAATACACTCTCAGTGATACCTTCATAAAGTCTCTCATATCCAAAGAAGAAACCAGAACTGTTGAGGCAGCAGCAAAGCGTGAACATAAATTCAATGCAAAACTTGAAGCCGGTGTAGAGATAGTGAAACTTGGTGCAGCATATTGGATGAAGTTCTACAACGATATGACCAAGGCAAACATTCTTTCGTATGGGGATCTTGATTTTATCAAATCAATTGCTTCCGTTGTGGCTAAGTACAATATTCCAACGCCGAGGCAGTGCGACCGCCTTGTAAAGATTGTCAATCTGGCAGAAGACAAAGGTTATGTTATGCCGTAAATCTCAACAGAATGAATCCATACCAGTATAAATGCTCAATAAAACAGTTGTTCTCTATAGATGATGACACCATCATAGGACAATTGACACAAAACAACTCATTTGACACTAATCGTAAGACCGTTGAGTCGTGGCTGAGCGAAATTAGTACTTTACGGACGGCTCTCAGAGATTTTTCTAATGAGGATGGCTTAGTCGCGTTTGAATATACTATTCCTCGCGTTGATGGCAGGATAGATTGTGTTGTGGGTTTGCGAGGGCTTGTTTTTGTTTTGGAGTTCAAAACCGGTTCAAGCCAAGACGATAATGTCGATAAGGCTCAACTTGAACAATATGTGACTGACTTGAAAAACTTCCATTATGAATCGTATGATACGCCTCTCGTGCCTATGTGGGTTGTGCCAGATGCAGAACTTTCTGTGCCAAGAGTGTTAAAACCGAGCGTAAAGGAGAAAGTTTTTCCGTTAGTGACTGTCAGCAAAGAGACTATTTCGGAAACTATAAAAAAGGTTCTTAAAGTGGACTTGGGCAACTTGGAGGCAATCAATACAGATAACTGGTTGCTAAGCCCATACTGTCCAACATCCAATATCATAGAAGCAGCTAGAAAGCTATATGCTGAACACGAGGTTGAGGATATAAACATATCTGGTGCAAAAGGAGAAGACTTACTTAGGACAACTGACGCGCTGATGAATTTAATTTCCAAAGCAAGAGAGCAGAAGGAAAAGTATCTATGCCTTGTAACTGGTGTGCCTGGTGCTGGAAAAACACTGATTGGCTTGACGGTCGCAACTCGTTATAAGGCCGAAGATAGACATGATAATCGCTCTGTCTACCTGTCTGGGAATAGACCATTGGTTATGGTATTACAAGAAGCTCTTACTCGTGATGCTGTACAACGGAAAAAGGATAAACTTGAGTCTGAATTGGCCTCAATCATTGACAAAGCAGAGCGTAAGGCTTATAAGAAAGTCAATAAAGTGACGAAAGCCGAAACAGAATCTGAAATCAAGCAATTTATTCAACTGATTCCCAACTGGCGTTCAGAGTACTTAAAGGGAATCTGTGTGTCTGGTCAAGGTGAGAATGTGAGTTTGATTAAAGACACCTCGTATCGTTATAAAGGCACGGGCGATTGGTATGTGCCTTATGACCATGTGTCGATATATGATGAAGCTCAACGTGCTTGGGAGGCAAAAGAAAATTCCAAATATGTTCGCCAGAAAGAAAGTCACTTGAAAAACTTTCCGGAGTGGTCTGAACCTCGTTTTCTTCTTTCCTGCATGGATCGACATGATGATTGGGCGGTCTATATCTGTTTAATCGGCAATGGTCAAGACATCAATCACGGAGAGGCGGGAACGGTTGAGTGGATGCGATCAATTAAGCATTTCAGGAACTGGAAAGTATATGCCCCTCATGACATACTCAATGATGCAAATGTCGCTGCGGAAGTGGGTGGGGTAGATGTTAATTATGATGATTGCCTCCACCTCTCAACGGATTTGCGTTCAATTAGAGCCGACAATCTCGCCAAGTTTGTAGACTGCTTGTTGAATATCGAAACAGAAGAAGCTCGGAATATTCTTACACAGCTTGATAAGTACCCTATACGCCTTACACGAGACCTTCAACAGGCAAAGAACTGGATAAAGTCAAATGCTCGTAGCACAGAACGCTTTGGCGCTCTTGCCTCGTCTAAAGGACAGCGATTGAAGCCTGATGCGCTTGTGCTTCTGCCTACAAATGCCGACAAAAAAACAGTTGTTCATTGGTTTCTCGGAGATAGGAAACTCGTTACATCTTCTTATTACATGGAAGATGTTGCTACAGAATTTCAAGTTCAAGGATTGGAGATAGATTGGGCTCTGGTGGCTTGGGATGCTGATATGCGTTATAATAATGGTTGCTGGAGCCAACATCGTTTTAATGGGGGTAAGTGGCAGAATATCAATAAAGAAGATATAAGGCGCTATCAAGTTAACGCCTACCGTGTGATTCTAACTCGTGCTCGTCGAGGAATGGTTATTTATGTTCCTACAGGCTCAGATGAGGATCATACACGTAATAGAAAGTTCTACGATGGAACGTATGCTTATTTAAAATCATTGGGAATAAAGGAATTGTAGTTGTTGAAAGATGCCCGGCCACGAACTTCTATTCCAATACCGCGGCATCGCGTATGGCGACACGCCTCCCGAGGGAATGACCCGAAGAGAGCATGAGAACCTGCGCGAGTGCTTCGACCTTATATCTGGCCGTGGCTACGACTACCGTGTGCCGGTGGACGAGTTTATCCGCGCTCTCGAATATGCCCATCCGCGTGGCTTGCATATCGAGGCAGTGCCGGAGAAGGAAACGATGGGTAGGCTTGATGGCTGGGTATATCACTTTGAGTTCGGCGAAATCCGTCGCAAGGCTCTTCGCATGGTAAAGCGCCGCCCTTAATTCAACTTCGATTCCGCTGAATATGTCGGCATCGCCGATGGCTGCTATATATACGAAACATTCAGCACCGAAGACTACATCCCGGACATAAACCCAAGCAAGACAGGCCTCGCGCACTACATCCTCATACCATTGGACGGCTCACGTCCTCGCTGGGAAACCTCCCTTGACTTCAGCAAATACGACCGCGCCCGCCGCAACCGCTTCGGTTGTCGTTGTTGATTGCGATGCACCAAATGCTATATTGAGACAATCCACTCTGACAGTAGCTTCGCGAGTTGATGTGCAAAAACGGCTCCAAATGCGCTTCAAAGGCACATCTGAGTCGTTTTACTCTGACAGTACTCTGACAGTTACTTCGCCATTTCTCGCGATATGAACTTTCTGCTCCTGTCGTTTTCAGACACAGATGTCGGCAGAATGCAGTAGCTGTCGATGAGCGGCTGGATGAACCTTGCCATATTGTAGCTGTGGTAGCTCTTGCCGAGGAATTCAAGAATCTCGCGGCTGCTCTTGGGCGTCGAGCAGAACGCCATTATCTTGCGGGCATTCTCGTCCTGCTCAATGAAAGCCTTATGTATGCCTATTGTGGCAAGGAAGTAGCTCTTGTTCTCATCCGTCTCGAACTTTGGCATCGGCGAACCATTCTGGCGAAGAGCCTTGTAGATTTTAGGAAATCCGGTCGAACGGCCTTCCGTCAGATGCAGTTCCTTGAAGAAATCGCCTATGCGACGGTTGCGGTAGAAGCGGTTGACAATCCTCTCCTTGCTTAGGTCTTCCGCCCCGATTGGAGGCATAGGACCCTCAAAGCTCAAGACTTCGATGCTGGCAGGGTTGATGCGGATTTCGATAGGATTTTCCACATCGTAGGACTTATGGAAAGCGGCGTTGCAGATTACCTCTTCAAGAGCGTCGTAAGGGTAGTTGAATACACGCAGAGCCTCCTCGCGCCCAGCAATCTTGAAGACACGCTCCGCCAAGACCTGCTCCTTCAGATAGGACAGGACACCTTTGACCTGCTTGTGCAGCGGGCCGTCGAATACCTTTTCCGTGAATCGGTCGCCAGCCTCGTCGAGGAAATGAACCACCTCGATTCTGGCACAAGGAATATACTTGTCGGGCTTTTCATTGAAGAAAAGCAGTCCGACATTCCTCGGCTTGACATATTCCGTAGTGCCGCCTGTAATGTGCATCTGGGCGCAGAGTTCTTCAAAAGGAATGGTAAGCGAGTCGCTTTCGAGCTTGCTCCTGACATCGTGCAGATATTCCCTTACGAGGCCGAGGTCAAGATCGGCAACATCCGCAGTGTGATTGATTCTGTCGTCAAACGGAATCTTGGCCGCGAGGGAGAATAAAGTGTTCTGCTCTATGTTGTTAGCCTTGACGGATTTAGAACCCCTGCGGACAAAGTAGTACTTTGGAGCCTTGTCTCCAAGTGTTGACGGAGCTTTATACGGACGCTCGCTGCCGCCAGGCACCCAAATCACAAGAATGTCCTTATCCTGATAAACCTCCGGGCAAGGCACAACCTGAATATACGGCTCGCATCTATGACAGATGTTCAGCAGTTCCTTTTGAATGTTATCCAGATGTTTGATATTGATGCCCTCGGGCGGAAGAATGGGCGTGCCGTTATCTTCATCAACGCCGACAACGACATAGCCGCCGCCCCAGTTATTGATGTCATTTGCGAAAGCGCAGATGGTATGAACAATATCTTCCGGATTCCAGCCTTTCTTGAACTCAATCCTTTCCCACTCGACGCTGTGACCGCCAAGAAGCTGCTCGATATTTATAGGTAGTGCCATATTCTATATCTTTTTTGCAAAGTTACACATTATTTTCACTCTGACAGTAAATGATGGGAATAAAAATTACCCAATATTGTTAATATGCTATTAATTAGCGATATACGCAATAATACTCATGGATTCACTCTGACAGTGGTTTGACATTTTTTCAGTTCAAACCCTGACGCGCAAAGCCCTCCCCGCAAGCGGTATCGGCTGCGCCGATGTCATTCTCCCCGCCCAGGCTGCAGTCGCAGCCGTCCCGCCCTATGAAAAAGCGGTGTTCGCTTCGCTCACGAGCCTCACGGCCCTGACTCGACTGCCCGGAACCAGCGGTGCTTATATCAGTGTTTAGTGGGTATCGTTGGCGACAGCCACGTCCCTGCGTCAGTGCAAGGCAGTCGGCCAGTTCCATGAGTCTCCTTCAATGACAAAGACTCCGCTCCCGCTCCGTCTTTGAAAGGCGGTGCCTACATAACATAATCGAAACTAAGTTGTGTAACAAACCCTTACGGGCTGCGGCGGCTGTCGCCGCCTTGCGGCAAAGCCGTTAGATTACACAACCCCGATTATGTTAAGTATTCACCGCCACGCCCCCGTCAAAAATCGAAAAATATGGAGCCTCTTTATCTCCATTCCCATTTTTCGCTTTTTGCCGAGGGCAGAGAGGTCAGCGGCACGGCCGATGCTCTTTATACTCGCCTTCGGCGATTTCCAGAGGTGCCTCCGCCGGTGCTCCGGCCCTGTTAATCTACGCGCCGCCGCTTCGCTCTGGCGCGAGACCCACGCATCAAGATAACTGCAAAGTACCGCCAGCCGGGCTCAGCCCGTCAGGCCGTACCGATGCCCGCTCGTAGGTTCGTCTCGTTAAACCCTCCTCGAACGGCTGCACGGCAGCCTTGTGGTCACAGACCGCATCGAAGAGGAGAGCGGTAAGCAGGCAGACAGTCGGGACAAGCCCGTCTGACAGCCAGCTTGGTCTATGAGCGGCCAGCAGTCGGCTAAAGCCGCCAGCTCGCCGCAGGGAGAAACGTCCTTCAAGGAAGGCCGTGCATTCGCACCGCCTTCCCCGGGCATCTTCCTCCGCATATTCCTTCTTAACCCCATTGAGGTCGGCGGCAGACTGTGCGCTCCACTACAGGACGGAACCTACGCTGACGCTCCGGAATCCGTCCCTCCGCTCCACGCACAGACTGCCTTAATCCGCCCTCAAAGGGAGAGCGGTATGCTGCCGATACATCTGCCGACTGCTCGATGCACGCAAAAGTGGACCACGACTTCGCCGTGGCGCACTTTTGCTTACGCATCGCCCTTCGGGACGCATTCGTCAGCTGCATCCGCAGCCCCTTTATGACCGCGCGACCGCTCCGCTCTCTTGCGCGGAAGCCCGCCCGAGCGTCCTGCAAAAGTGCCGTCAGCCGGGCAAAGCCCGTCAGACCGCACCGTGCCACGCCCGAACCGCAGTGCCATTAAAGCCTCCTCGGTCGGCGCCATGATTGTCTCCGCTGCGCTACGACGCGCCTTGCGGGCATAGCCCGCACCGAAGAGGACAGCGGTACTGCCGCGCCTTTCGGCTTGCCCCCCCCTCTATCATTTCGATGTCTTCCGAGAGCCTGACGGCTCTCTCCAGCCCTCGAAACGACAGAGGCCAAAAAGGAAATCACGCTCAAACCACAGTGCTTAAAACAACCGAACCACCACGCCCGGACGATGGCACCGGCGTATATAAATATACCCTGCGGGGCTTTACAGGCTGCGGCGAAGCCGCTGCCTGTTTGGTGGTTAGTTGCGATGGTTATGTCGGTGATATTGAGTATCTTTGTACTCAGGAAGTCCCTCTGTGCTACTTATGTGATTAAGAGGTGCAATATGTGGTCCCACCTTTCAACACTCCTGCCTTGCAGGTGCTTCGCCTCCATCATTGCGGCATGGGCAACCGGATTTTAACCGTCAATCTGCCTGATTATGCCGAGATACTATCCAAATACCAGATTCTCCGACTGCTGGGGTTCCACCGGCAGCGTCACGTTTTATCATCAGGACGGAAAATGTTACTGGAAGAACAAACCTAATCCCACTTTTCCCGGTTCTGCAGCCCAGCTTCAGCAGCTGGATGTGCATCGCCGTGCGCTTGCTGCATGGAAGGGTCTCGACAATGATGTCAAGGAGGTCTGGAGGTCGCTTGCTGTCGGGGTTCACGCCCATCGGCCACCGTTCCTGAAGGAGAACCACATCAGCGGCTACAATCTCTTCGTGTCCGCCTATCACGGCTTCGCCGTTCTCGGCGATGAGCGGATTCCAGAGCCGCAGCCGTTCACTCCGTTCCCGGACTTCTTCGCAGCATTTGAGTCTGCATCAAGTGTTGCTGACATACTTCGGCTGAATTTCAAGCTGTCTATGTATGGAACAGCTGCGCCCAAGAGATACAGGCTGCTCTGCAAGGTTCAGGTCACAGAGGTCGGGAAAGGCAGCAATCCAAGCAAGATGAGAAACCATCTGGCAGAGCCGGTTGGCGAAGATGTGGCGGCTATTTCTGTAGTCGTTCCAACTGACATTGTTCGGGAGCCAGAGGTGCAGTTTCACGTCCGATACCTGCTCATTGATACCGTCACCGGCTACCGTTCCAATTATCGGCAACTGTCTTTTGTCGCTCCTGTCGTTACCTAATGTTATGGTTTAATACACAAGGTTTAACCGCTTAACATATAGGCATATCGGCGGATTTTCATTATCTTTGCATTACTTCCTGATGCTCTCAAATGAGGATTGGCGACCCTTCCCAAAATCGTGTTTTACGGAAGAGTTTAACAAATACCTCATAACATGAAAGCACTTCCTTCTATCGCATTTAACGAGTTCCGGGGAACCGCCGGAGAGGTCACGGCTCGCCGCATAGGCGGTGCCACCGTCCTCAATGGTCGCGCCCAGCACTCGCACGTGAAGTCGCCCAAGCAGTCAGAACGTAGGGCGCACTTCTCCTACATCACCAAGCAGTTTCGCCAGCTCACTTCCGAGCAGCAGGCTGCCTGGGCTCGCCTTGCTTCGCAGCACCGCGAGCACGCTCTTATCGGTGGCGGCGAACCTCTCACCGCATTCAATCTCTTTGTCTGCCTCAATGCTAACCGCGCTTTGCTCGGTGTCGCTCCGACCTACGAGGCTCCTTCCTACATTCACGGCAGCTCCTACATTGCTTTCGATGACATCTGGCTCACTCCGTCCCGCTTCATGATCAGCGGACTCCGTGACCCAGAGAACGAGAACGCCCGCCTTGTGGTGCGTATCGCATCGACCGCCAGCAATGGCGTCACCAAACTCTGGGGTCAGACCGTAGTCATCGGCAAGTTTCACGAATCCGACTGGGGCGATGTGCGGCTCACAGAAGCCTACCTCGACCAGTTCGGAGTGCCTATCGTCGTAGGTCAGAAGTACTTCATCGAACTCTACTGGATGGACGAGTACAGCGGCTATGTGTCCGAAATTTCCCGTGTCTGCTACCCCGCAGTCGATGACCTCTCAATCCACGGCAACCAGTATGTTCCCCGCAAGCGCATCACTCAAAGCGACATTGTGGAGAACGAGCGCAACTCCGTTACAGACCTGAAAGTCGAGTACACTTCTGGCTCGCCGCTTCTCGCAGTCGAGGCTCAGCTGGAGGGCTACAGCAATGTCGCAGCCTCATACATCTATCTCAACAAGGAAATTCCGCTTCCGGAGGGTACTGGTCAACTCTGCTGTTGGGCTCTTGCCAGAGGGACGGACACTTTCTCGGCTCAGTCATACGAGATTACCATCAACCGCCCGAGCAGGTACAGCGATGCGTCTATGATCTTTGCTCATCGCGGAGGCAAATACGCCAAGCCTACCGACATAATCGGAGGAGGACTTTTGTACTAATCTGTTCAACCCTTTAACATTCAAGCATTATGTTCAACTCTATAAGCAACAACTTCGGTGCACCGACCATATCCTTCAAGGACTATCAGGAAGATAGATACGTCGTCCTGAACGCGCACCTTGCCTACGACCCCATCAACGAGGACTACCAGAGGGTCTCCGTCCTCGAAATCAAGGTTCCCGACCTTACTCTCTCCAAGAGCATGGAGGCGGGCGTCATTGCCGTCTATAAGGATTCGTATGTCTATAGCAACAAGACCTATCTCAATAACTTCCCGACTGTCCTCAAAAGCTGGATTAAGGACAAGAACACCCTCTGCATAGAGAAGCTGACCAACTTCGACGAGTACGGCCCTGTGGACATCTATATTTATGCCATGTATGCGGCTCTCAACACCGGCAAAGAAATGACCCTCAGCACGAACACCAAGCTGACCGTCATACCGAAACCCTTTACCTATTACACCACCTCACCGGCTTGCGTTGTTACCGACAACTGGGTATTCATTCATGTGCAGTTTAGTTCCAACTTCAGTAATCCATTCGCAGACAAGGTCATGATGCTTGCCGGTATTCCCGAGGATGTCAGCTGCGACGAGTTTCCTCTGATGGGGGTCAGCTGCCAGCAGCATTATGACATCGGAGGCGTTCACCTCGCCAACATACACAATACCATTATGACTGTCCCACCCGAGACCATGAACTCTGGGCATAGTTCAGGCGATTATCCATTCTTCTTCCTGTATCTGGTACGCGACCCACACCCCAATGTCACCAAGTACCTCGTCCTGTACTATCACAGTGGCCGCTGCATTGATGCTCAGTACTACGAAGCTGGAGACACCATCGAGCCTATAGAAGCCCCCGAGGGTTACTACTGGTACAACATACCCGAGACCATGCCGGCAGATACCGTCTATGCGCAGTCAAAACAGATTCCGGCAGAGTAGAGTTACTTAAAGTAACACTTTAATTAGCAGTAAATAAACACCTATATTGTAGGATATTAGAAAATTACGTATATTTGTACTGTCTTAACAGACAAACAGATATTGACTATCACTTAAACCTTTACTTAACCTAAACTTTTATTTGCCATGAAGTACATTCCTTCAATCGCATTCGAGGAGATGTCCGGCTCTGCAAAGGGCGTGACCGCAGCCAAGACTCGCGGCCGCAAGTACATCCGCAATCGTGGTTACGGTGGCTCGACCCGCACCGCATTCCAGTCCTCTGTCAAGGCGGTCTTCAAGCAGCTCTCACAGGGCTGGAAGTCGCTCACCAACGCGCAGATTCTTGCGTGGAACTCTCTCGCCCTGTCCCAGGAGGGTCGCCGTGTGCTCGGCACCAGCTCCAAGGTTTCTGGTGCCAACCTCTACATGAGGCTCAACTACTGGATTGTCGCCTGCGGCGGCACCACCCTCAGCAATCCTCCGACCCTCGTGGGCGTAGAGGCTCCTGCATCTGCAACCATCGCTCTCTCCGCAAGCGCGATGAGCTTCACCCTCGCATCAGTTCCCGCTGACGTGACCAACCTGAAGCTCGTCATCCTCGCTTCCGCTCCTCAGAGCAACGGCATCACCCGCGCATACAGCAAGTGTGCCGCCATCGATGCGCCTGTCACCCCTGTTGACACCGCCATCGCCCTCAAGACCGCCTACGATGCCAAGTACGGTGCTCCAAACGCGGCCGCTCCGAAGGTATTCTTCAAGTGGTTCTACGTGAACACCGCCACCGGCGAGAAGTCCGGCGAGATGATGGCCTCTGCAATCCTTGCCTAAGCTGGCCTACTTAACCTAAACCGAATGGCCCCATCCCGCAGCGATGCGCGGTGGGGCTTTTTTCAGAAAGATTCGTCATTCTGAGCAACGCGAAGAATCTCAACCTAAACCAAATGACCATGAACGCAGAAACCATCATCCAAATCATTACCCTCATACTCGGCTCTGGCGGACTCCTCGCCCTTTTCTTCGTCAGCGAGAAGAAAGCCAAAGCCCAGATAGAAAACATGGAAAAGACCATCGAGCAATGGAAGGAGATAGTCGCCCAGCTCCGCAAGGATCTGAACGAATCGCAGACCCGCTCGAAGGAATTTCAAGACCTCTATCTCGCAGGATTCGACCTCAATACCAAGCTGCGCAAAGAGCTGGACGAGAAGAACACCACCATCGCAGTCCTCCGTCTGCTCCGCTGCAAGAAGACAAAGTGCATTGACCGCGAACCGCCCTACGGCTCCGAGGTAGAAAAGGAGGTGCAGCAATGAACACCGACCGCATAACTGCCAACTTCGCCTACCACGAATTTGAGCGTAGCGCAAAGGCCGAGCAGAACGGCCTCGACAACACCATCGCCAGCAGCTTCGACCCAGACAAGGTGCGCTCCAATATCCGCGCCCTCGTCGAGAATGTGCTGCAGCCCATCCGTGACGCCGCGGCCGAGCCTGTAAGCATCAGCTCCGGCTACCGCAGCCCAGAAGTCAACCGCCTCGCCGGAGGCTCCGCCACCAGCCACCACAAGAGCGGCAAGGCCGCCGACATCTACACCTCTGGCCACACTCCGCTCCAGCTCGCGCAGCTCGTCATCGAAAAGGCTCTGCCATTCGACCAGATGATACTGCACGACACCTTCCTCCACATCGGCTACAATCCGCCACGGAACCGCCGCCAAATCCTCTACGACAAGACCTATAAAGGCAAAAGACTATGAACCTCACCGACACCTCCAAATCCCTCCTCCGAATCGCAGCGGCCATCTTCCTCACGGTCGCTGCTTTTTGGAACTGTCCGCGACACGCCCAGGAACAACCCACGGGCAGCGAAAGCACCACCAAAGCAGACACCGTCTTCATCCGAGACACATTCCTCATCCGCCAGCCCGCACCGCCAGCAAAACGGATAACAGACACCCTTCTACTGACAATCACGCAGACCGACACCCTCACCATCCACGACACCTTGTATCTATCATTGCCGAGAGAGCAACGCATCTATTCCGATGACAACTATACTGCCTGGGTTTCCGGCTTCCGTCCTTGCCTCGACAGCCTCAAAATTTATCCCCAACATCAAGTAATCACCAACACAGTGACCTATCCCAAGCCAAGACCCAAACGCTGGGGAATAGGCCTGCAAGTAGGTTATGGTGCAGCCGTAAACGGCAACCAAATCGTCACCTCGCCATATATCGGTGTGGGCGTGTCATATAACATCATCGCATTTTAACGGCAACGCCGCCGGAATATACGACCTCTGGCGGCTGAGAACGACTGCGAGCTCGAAGGAGCGGCTCGCAGTCGTCTCTGCCGGAAGGAGCATTCTCTTCCTTGACTATTTCAGAATCCGTGTCACTCCCACAAATTCAAGGTCAAGTTCGCGGATTAGGGCATCAACGTTGTCCCAGTGTTCGGGAGAGATATATTTCATCACTTCCTGCATTACGGGGTTGTCCGGATAGGTAGGAGATTGCCTCGTCGCTGCCGTTATTGGCTGTGGGTTAGGGCAGGGGGCATGGTTGCCTTTCATCCAGCGTATAAGGACATCGGCCACATCTGCGCCCTTTGCACGGTCTTCGTCGGTGGCGTTCTTTACCAGATAGTCAGAGACTTGGATGTTGAGGTATGGCCTTTCGGCTGTCTTCTCAACCCAAGCTTCGTAACCGTCGGTGTCTGGAAAGGCTATGACGGTGCGGCCTTCAAGAACCTCAACCTTGTCGCCGAGTTGTGTCTTGCCACCGACGGCAACCCATACAAATTCGGGCATTGAGGCGGCACAGATGATGGCGGTCTTCTCGGCTTCAACCAGACAGACAGGCTTGTCGGGGTATTTCTTCAGCAGATGTTCCCCGAACAGGCATTGTGTCAGTTCCCAAGATTCAGGGAGCACTCCCTGCCTTTTGAGCAGAGAGTGAACCCATGTAATCGGAGATTTGGCGGAGTCGTCCTTGATGCGGTGGCCGGTCTCGCGGTTGTACTTCATGACCTTTCCTGTGCGGCAGCGTCCCTGAGTGTCTATCTGGTAGAAGATGGCATCTCGGCCTTTGGTCACGCCAATGCTGTATTCCTCGACGATTCTCGCAACCGTTTTGGCATCAAAGAGAGTTCCGAGGAAGTGAACGAAGTCGCTCTCCGGCTGCATCCTGACGGTCTTGCTTACAATGTCCGTCGGGATTGTACAGACATCGGTTGCGACGGCTTGTTGAGGCTTGACGGTGAACTTCTTCCGTGGCTTGGGCTGACGAGGACGGAAATCACGGTACGGCTCGCGCCAGTCTCTTTTGGGAGCAGTCGGGTATTTGACATAGCCGCAGCTGGACTCGTGGTCGCAGCGTCCGTATTCTTCGCCTACAATCTGGTCGTTGGCATCGACATACGGGGCAAAACAACGCTTCTTGCCGCAAGCAGGGCAAGTGAGACGAGAGGCGGGACCTCGGTATTTCAAGAGGTGATAGCGGTAGTTCATAAGATGTCCTCCTCGTCTTTATATGGGAGTCGCTGGTAGTAGGTCTGTACCGCTTGTACCGTTTGTACCGCACCCGTTACAGGCGGTACATTCGGTACAGAATCCTTTGACTCGTCCGGTATGGTGATGTTGTTCTTGCGAGCCTTTTCAATGCGACGCTGCACGGAACCCTTTGACATGTCAAGGATTTTTGCAATCTCACGAATGGTTTTGCAATCCCTCTGTAGCTTCAGAATCTCGATTATCTCGTCATAGTCGTCCGAGCCTTCGCGGTTCTTGAGGTGGTCGGATTCCTTCGCATAGTCCTGAATCTCGAACTTCAGGAAGCCGCCGGACTTGTTCACATCAAAGATAATGACATTATCGGCATCGTACTGGTATTCTCCAGTGCGAACTTTGACCTGCTTGAGATAGCGAAGGTTGTTGTCTTTCGCGCTTCGTGCAAGGGCTATTCCGGCATCGAAGAAGTTGATGAGCTTAGCCGAGCCAGCAAGGTCGTTCTGCGTGATTGGCTCCCATCCGCGTCTCTTCGGGGTGTGGGCTATGACGATGGTTGTCAGGCCGTACTTCTTTTTGAGGCGGATGAGCTTCATCATGAAGCTGCCTGCGGTTGCGCCTTTCTCAGAGTCGTTGCAGATGAATGTAATGTTGTCGATGACAAAGAACAGTGTGCCGCCGATTGCTGCCTCTTCGATGGAGTCAAGAATTTCCTGCTCCAGATCTGCGCCTACAATCATTTCCGGGTCAATTTCCGCCCTTGTGAAGTTTGACGGGAAGACGTGGACTTCGCCAGTGCTTGGGTCGGAGTAGCGCATTTGGAACTGCTTTGACGAGAGTTCAAGGTCAACATAGAGAATCTTCTCGCTCCTGGCTATGTCCTCGGCTATCTGGATTGCAAGGATAGACTTGCCGACATTGCTGGAGGCGAAGATGACGGTGTTCTCGTTCTGGACGATGAGACCGTGGAAGTACGTCTTGGGGTCGGGACAGTTGAGAGAGTCCTCAATCCAAGCGTTTGCAGACTTGATGGAAAGGAGGCCGCAACGCTTCGGGGCGCGTTTTGCCTTTTCCACCTCGGAGGCAATGGCCTCGATGGGGTTAAGGCCGGCAGGATGAACTCCTGCCGAGCCTGTGAAATTGTTACTTTCCATTGCGACGACGAATCTTTACGGAAAAATCAGCTGTGCCAAAATACTTGACGAGGTCGGATTTCTTGCAGTAGGTGCGGCCATTGTTGCGGACTGTGTCCACTTCGCCATTGCCTATGCGGATTTCGAGCTCGTAGCGACGAATGGCCGGACGCCTGAGAAGGTCGGTGACATCTTCCCATTCAGCCTCGAAGGCTACATCCATGTCGTGTGCCTTCAGGTCGGTAAGGATTGAGGCGATGATTTCGCCTATAAGAACGGGCTTGCTCATCTCAAACCTCCTTTCTTATAACCGTGTTCACTCATGGCCGACTCTCTGATTTCATCAGCGGTTTCGTGCCTTGATGTCGCAACCCACTCGTCAATCTCGGATTTGAGAAAGGCAAGCTTCTTGGTCTTCTTATGGTAGGGAATATGCCTGCGGCATACCCAGCCATAAACTGTCTGCTTGGAAGGCTTGTCTGGCAGATATGCACACAATTCTTCCAAATTCAACCATTCTTTCTCCTCGCGTGAGGATTCAGAACCAAATTTTTTCACGACAAGGTTTGTAAGCGTGTTAACCTTGTCAAGCAGCTCCGCTATCGCTTTTGGAAGCTGTTCGAAAGTAATCTCTTCTGTAGAATACATCTCGTTAACTTATTATGAATGTTAAACTTGATGTCTTCTTTTTGAGGCCTCAGAAAAGAAAAACACCGCAACTCCTTTGTGGAATTACGGTGGCGAATTTACACCCTCGAAATGGGCCATCTTCTCTACTGAACGTTCACCTGACGATATTTTTTTTATCTTTTTTTACCGTTGTTCAACATCTTCCCGAATGTTAAGGTGAAAGGCTTATTCTTCTTTTGTTTTCTTCCTAATATGTATGCTCTCCGCAGCCTTTCGCTTGGTCTCGTCGATGACTTCAGTATATATCTGCGTAGTGCTGACATTGCGGTGGGTAAGCATTTTGCTGACTGTATAGATGTCAACACCCTCATTAAGCAACATGGTAGCGTTGGTGTGGCGGAAGCAGTGGAATGTAATATGCTTGCCGATGCCGGATTCTTCAATCCAGCCCTCCAGTTCCTTCTGCACAAGAGCATAAGTCAGCCCCTTGAAAACCTGTCCCTTTCCCTTTGGCCCGCAAAGCTCGTAGGCTTCATCGGTAATTGGGATTGTTGAGGTTGTGTCTGTCTTCTCTGTCGTGATGCGGATGCAATGACCGCCATCGGGATAGGTGTGGAACTTGTCCCAAGTCAAATCGCGAATGTCGCCAAAGCGGAGGCCGGTCAAGCAACTGAAAAGCGATGCGGCTTTCAGAACAGGGGAGACACAAGGGGTATCAGCCAATATCTGCAATTCCTCCTGCGTCAAAAACTCCCTATGAGTATCTACAGCATCAATCGATTCCAGATAGTCATTAACATTCTCCGACAATTTGCGCTCTCGATATGCAATATTCAAGAATCCTCGGAATGTTGACCAATAGCCAACTGCCGAGTTGTGGCTCAACTTCTGGTTCTCGTGCCTTAACTGCTGTGTATTCAGAAGATAGTTCTTGAAGCCGTTGCAGAAGTCTACTGTGATGTCCTTCATCTGGCACTTGCCTCCGCAGTAGGCTTTGAAATGGTCATATACCCTAATCCATTTCTGATTGTGCCCTTCCAGCTTGCTGTAATAATAGGCGAGGAAGTCTTCTTTGGGTGTACCTTTATCCATGAACCCGTTTGCGCCGTTGAGGATTCCGATTTCTCTTTGAGAGCGGATTCCCTCGGCTGCAATCAACTTCGCCTTGTTAGCCTCTCGTTCTTCCTGGGTGCGAGGCTTGTTCACAAGGTAAATTCCCAAATACTCGCGCCTGGACATCTTGTTTGTCTTGGGGTCGCGTACAGGTGGATAATAATCCAAGTAGAGAGTAATCTTCCCAGAGGGAAGCAGCCTCTTTCGCAGAGTGACTTTTGTTGCTGACATAACTATATTAACTTTTTGAATAATCTATCAAGTTCCGATTTAAGATACCAGACATAATTGCCTGCCGTTTTGACTTTTGGCACACCAGCGGCTTGGGTCTCTTCGGAGAATCGCTTCTGCCCGATATGGTAGTGCTTCAATGCATCGCAGCTTCTCATGTAGTTCTTGCGAATCTCAGCCGGGATTTCCGGCTCTTTATTCTCAAACAACTTGGCAAGATCCTTCTTGTCGAAGAATACCTCTATGCCGCAGCGATACCTCCTGATATTGGAACTGTTAACTGTAGCATAGAACCTCTCGCCGCCCACATGGAACAGCCGTTGAGCCTGCTTTGCGTTCACATAGTCTTCGCTGTCGCCCCTAAAGAATCTGGCTTCATTCCACTCTTTGATGTTGAGGTAGAGTTTGATTCCGACCTTACGCCTCGTCACATTGTGCTTTGCGGCAAAGTCATTGACATACTTCCTCGACAAGCCCTGTTGTTCAGCCAGCTTCTCAGCCGCAATCCATTCGGATTCATCAGGATGGAACTCCGGCCTAAAGATAGCGTCCAGCTCGTTCTTTGGCAGATAGGTAACAAATCCTACGCGCTTAGACTTGATTCCCTTACGCGACAACTTCTCATAGATGGTGCTCTTGCTGACCTGATACTTCTTCATAGCCTCCTCTAAAGTAATCAGCGCAGAATAATCCAGTTCCTCGCATACAGGTTGAGGCCTCGATGCCAACAGCTCGTCCATAGGAATACGGATAGTGTGAGAGGAAAAGCGGATAGGGTGGAGTTCTCCTAACTTAATCTTCGCATATATTGTCGGACGAGAAACGCCCATGAAGATAGCCGCCTCCGAAATAGAAAGATGCGCTTTGCCGGACAATTGCTCTTGATTGGATGCCTCAATCGCCGCTGCGGTCTTGGAACGCCTCCGAACATTGCGCCTTGTATTGGTGCTTTTCTTCCGGCACTCCTCAGAACAGAAGACCTGCCTTCCAACCTCTGGCCGGAATGACTTGCCGCAACATCTGCATATTCTTACCGCTTCTAACATAACTTCTATTTCTGTACCCAGTCCAAGACCTACATTCCGCCACAAAGGGGAGTGATTGCGTCAATTTGTGTAAAACTGTGTTAAGTTGTGTAAAGTTTTCCGAAATGGCGGAAACTCTTACAACGTTGTACCATGTGTGGTACAAATGTGGTACAAAAATAGACAAAATTTCCGAAATAAACAATAAATAACGAAAAATAGATATTCAGCTAACTTACTATTATATAGCAGTTTATTTTTCTTTCGTTATTCGTCTTTTTCGTTATTTTCTAACTTCTACTTTCCGATGCAAAAATGAGAAAATATGGAACCCAAAACTTCGTCGGTGCTGATTTCGCCCACGATTTCGCCAAGGTGGTAGAGGGCTTCGCGCAGGTCTTGGGCAACCAAATCGGGTGGTAGTGGTTGTGAACCGCCGTCAAGTCTGTCGCCAATCCCATTGTGAAGTCCATCGCCAATCCCATTGTGAAGTCCATCGCCAATCCCGTCGCTGAGTCCATCGCCAATCCCATCGCTGAGCCCGCCGCCCAGCCCCGAGCGGACCCGGGCCAAGGCCGTAGAGGCCTTGGCAAGCGCCTCATAGTGCCTGATATTCGTCACGAGCGTCTCATCGCCGTCTCCCGTAATCTTGCGTCCAAGTTCCGCGAGCGTTTTTCTAAGTTCATCGAGTCCCAATCCTGTTTTTGCTGAAATAGGGAGTATTTTATTTGTAAAACCCTTATCAATAAGGCGAGAAACAATTCCGTTCTCTGTGCAAACATCTTTGTTATACGGTGACATCCCCGAAACTTCTTCCGTGACAGAATCGAACTTGTTCACCAACAGCACGAATTTTTTCTCACCGTTGTCTTTCACACCATACTTGACCTTTGAAGACCTGTCATCCGCTTCAATTTCCTCAGTCATTCTCAGCATCCTTGAGATATACTCCGCCTCCTCCAGAACAGCATCCTCCCCACGCGACAAATCTGTCATTCCCAACACAATCTCCGCCTCATTCATCTTCTTGAAAGTCCTTTCGATTCCGATTTTCTCCACCACTTCATCCGTCTCGCGGATGCCGGCCGTGTCTATGAAACGGAAGAGCACGCCGCCAATGTTGAGCGTCTCCTCCACGGTGTCGCGTGTTGTGCCTGCCACATCGGAAACAATTGCACGCTCCTCGCCCAAAAGGGCATTCAGCAGAGTGCTCTTTCCAGTGTTCGTCGCACCTGCAATCACCACCGGAACCCCATTTCTAATCGCATTGCCGCGGCTGAAAGAATCCTTGAGCCTGTTTATATGCTCCAATGCCGCATCCACCAGAGCACATAACTCTTTCCGACTTGCGAACTCCACGTCCTCCTCGCTGAAATCCAATTCAAGTTCCAGCAGCGAAGTCATCTTCAGCAGCTCCCCGCGTAGTTTCTTCAATTCCTCTGAAAAACCGCCCTTCAATTGATTCATCGCCACTCTGTGGGCAGCCGCGCTTCTCGATGCAATCACATCCGCAACAGCCTCAGCCTGAGCGAGGTCCATTTTGCCGTTCACGAATGCACGGCGCGTAAATTCTCCTGGAGAGGCAATCCGGGCTCCCGCCTTGACCAGAAGTTCCAGAATCGCATTCACAATAAAGGTCGAGGCGTGACAGGAAATTTCCACCGAATTCTCGCCCGTGTAGGAGTGCGGGGCGCGGAATACGCTGACTACCACATTGTCCAACAGATTTCCGTCCTCCGTAAAAATGCTCCCATATCGTAGCCTATAGCCTTCCGTTTCCGACAGAGAGGCTCCCTTCAAACTCACAATTTTGTCAGCAATGGCCATCGATTCATTGCCGCTGACCCTGATTATCGCAATCGCTCCGCTGCCGGGAATTGTTGCCGGAGCGCATATCGTTTCATCAAATATCTGGTACATAATTCAAATTTCGCAAGTAATTAATCTATTCTGTGTCAGTGTGTTTGCGTTCGTTTATCTCTTTTTCGGGGTATTAAAACCCCACGCACTTTTTCTGTCCACGTTACCCCTCTCCTAAATCCTCTCCCTCGGGGAGAGGACTTACCCTCGCCACAAGGGCTCAAAAGCGGTGTTTCGCACAAGCGAAACTTAAGTACATAAGAACATATTTTTCCGTATTGGGAATGCAAAATTAATGATAAATAGTCGAATGGAAAAATATGGATGAAAATGACTAAATTTGCGGTGGAAAACGATTAGTTTTATGATTGAAGAAAAGAAAACCAAGATAATATGCACCGTCGCCGACAATCGTTGCGACGTCGATTTCATTAGCCGGTTGTATGAAAACGGAATGAACGTAGTGCGCATAAATTCGGCTCACGCATCCATCGAAGGGGCGCAGATGGTCGTAGATAATGTGAGAAAAGTATCGGATAGGATAGCCATACTCATAGATACGAAAGGACCGGAAGTAAGGCTCACGCAGATGGCCGATTCCGTCGGATTTATCGCACGCGCAGGCGAGATCCTGGAAATCGTTGACGACCCGACGCAGGCATGCCGCAGGGGAGTGCTCTACACAACCTATCCGCACATGGCGGAAGATGTCCCCGTGGGTTCGGACATATTGATAGACGACGGCTCCGTAGACCTTTCCGTCGTTGACAGGCAGGAAGGGAAACTCATTTGCAGGGTGATGAACGAAGGCATAATAAAGGGGCACAAAAGCGTCAATGTCCCCAACGTCCACATAAACCTTCCGGCGCTTACGGAAAAGGACCGCAGATTCATCGAATGGGCAATCCGTGCCGACATCGACTTCATCGCACACTCGTTCGTCCGCAGTGCCCGTGACCTTAATGAGATTCAGGAAATACTCGACGCACACAATAGCCATCTGAAGATAATCGCCAAGATAGAAAACCAGCAAGGCATAGACAACCTCGATGAAATACTCACCTACAGCTATGGAGTTATGGTAGCCCGCGGCGACCTCGGAGTGGAAATTCCTGCGGAACGCATTCCTTTGATACAGAGGGATATAGTAAAGGCGTGCCGAGATAGGAAAAAACCTGTGATTATTGCGACACAGATGCTCCAGAGCATGATTGAAAATCCACGTCCGACCCGTGCCGAAGTGACCGACGTTGCTAACGCCATATTCCAGAGCGCGGATGCGATTATGCTCAGCGGAGAAAGCGCTTACGGAAAATATCCTGTGGAGGCGGTAAAAACTATGACGAAGATAGCCCTGCAGACGGAGAGAACCATCGATGTGAATCTGGAGCTGAACCTGAAGAATGCCGTCAAGCCGGTGGCGGTGGTGATCGCAAGAGCTCTCGTCGCCGCGACCCAAGAACTGCCGGTGAAGGCACTCGTATTCGACACCTACACCGGACGTGTGGGGCGCTACCTTTCCACCTATCGCCCTAAAGTTCCTGTTTATGCCATGTGCTATAACAGCTGCACCATGAGGGAGTTGGCTCTTGTGTTCGGAGTCAAGGCCTACCCTTTCTCGAAGGTCAATGACAAGGAGGAATTCTCCGCAAAGTCGATAGAGATGCTGACACGCGAAGGCAAGATTTCGCAGGGCGACCTCGTCGGGTTCATAGGCGGCGTGTTCGGAGCCCAGATGGGTGCGACATATATGGAATTGAAGTATGTATAGAGAGATATGGAATTGAAGTATGTATAGAGAGAGGATATAGATATGATGGTTTGTATTGCAGAGAAGCCGAGTGTGGCGAGAGAAATTGCCGATGTCCTGGGGGCCAAGCTTAAAAAGAATGGCTACATCGAGGGCAACGGCTATCAGGTGACGTGGACTTTCGGTCATCTGTGTACGCTTAAGGAACCCCATGATTACGACCCCCGATGGCGCGTCTGGGCTCTTTCCACCCTGCCGATGATGCCGCCGCGCTTCGGAATAAAACTCATTGAGAATGAGACTTATAAAGCTCAATTTCAAGTGATTGAACAGTTGATGCAAAATGCTGATATGATTGTGAACTGCGGCGATGCCGGGCAGGAGGGAGAACTCATCCAAAGATGGGTTATGCAGAAGGCGCGGGCGAAATGCCCGGTCAAGCGGCTGTGGATTTCCTCTCTGACAGAGGAGGCGATTCGTGAAGGATTCAACCATCTGGAAGACTCATCCAAGTTCCAGCATCTCTACGAAGCCGGACTCTGCCGTGCGATTGGCGACTGGCTGCTCGGAATGAATGCCACGAGGCTCTACAGTCTGAAATATGGAGGAGGATATTCCCGCGACCGTAAAGTCCTCTCCATCGGGAGGGTGCAGACTCCGACACTTGCCCTCATCGTCAACCGTCAGAATGAAATCGACAATTTCAAACCGGAGCCATACTGGGAGCTTAAAACCCTCTACCGCGATACGCTTTTTTCTTCGACCAAGGGTAAGTTCAAACTGAAGGAAGATGGCGAGAAACTACTTGAGATGGTGAAGGGCAGTGACTTTGTAATCACAGACATAGCAGAGAAGAAAGGTAAGGAGTTTGCCCCTCGTCTTTTCGACCTCACCTCGCTTCAGGTTGAGTGCAACAAGCGCTTCGGATTCAGTGCCGATGAGACCCTCAAACTCATTCAATCCCTCTACGAAAAGAAGGTTACCACCTATCCGCGCGTGGACACGACCTTCCTCAGCGACGACATCTACCCCAAGGTCCCGAAGACTCTTGAGGGACTCGTGGCTTACAAAGAGTTCACCGATCCGCTCCGAGGCAAAAAGCTGCCTAAAAGCAAACGGGTCTTCGACAATTCCAAAGTCACTGACCACCACGCGATTATCCCGACCGGAGTCCCGGCCACCAACCTTTCACAACAGGAAATGATGGTCTACGATCTTGTGGCCCGCCGTTTCATTGCAGAGTTTTATCCAGATTGCGAGATTTCGACCACAACTGTTCTCGGCAAGGTTGCTGACATAGAGTTTAAAGCCTCCGGCAAGCAGATTCTTAAGCCGGGATGGCGTACAGTCGAGCAAAGGCCGCAGCCCGGAATCGGCGCACAGCCTCAGTCCGCCCAAACGGATGGGCAGCCGCAGGATGAGAACGCATCTGATGGTGCCGAGCTCAAGATAATGCCAAACTTCGTGAAAGGGGAGTCCGGGCCGCATACCCCATCCCTGAAAGAAACATGGACAACTCCGCCAAAGCCCTACACGGAAGCAACCCTTCTGCGGGCAATGGAAACGGCAGGCAAGTTTGTTGACAACGAGGAACTTCGCGACGCCCTCAAAGAAAACGGCATAGGACGTCCGTCCACCCGCGCCGCCATCATCGAGACGCTCTTCAAGCGCGGCTACATCCGCCGTGAACGCAAGAGCCTTTTTCCGACTGATACTGGCCGTGAACTCATCTCCACCATTCATGAGGATCTTCTCAAATCTGCCGAACTCACCGGCATCTGGGAACGCAAACTCCGTCAGATTGAGCGCGGAGACTATAGTGCACAGGCCTTCATCGATGAGCTGAAAACGATGGTCGGCGACGTCGTCTTTCACGTGATGAACTCATAAAATAAAAAATGCTTGCGGATGTGGGGAATATTGATTACATTTGCACTCGCTTTGCTTTCATTGTCCCCGTCGGGGGATGGCAAAGGTGAAATACTGGCCCGAGGCTTCCTATCTGCTTCTCAATCAGAGAGTTGTCGGAAATCTTGGGAGCCAAGGGAATTATCTTGGAGCAATATGAACCAATCTGAACTATAGGTTATCACGCTCAATGTCACGCGATTCATGACGGAAAACAATATGGGAAAAGCGGAGGCGTCAGCGGCTTCAAAACCAGCCGAGAATGAAAAGGCCCTCTGGTTCGCGATGAGCGCCCCATATAGAAATGAACTCAAGGTCCAGAAGCAGCTTGACGGATTCGGCATCAGGTCCTTCATTCCGATGAAGGAGGATGTCGTGGAACGTCGTGGGCGCAAGTCCAAAGTGATAGTGCCGGCTGTGAGCAACCTTGTCTTCGTGCATGCGTTGCCCTCGACGATAAAGGCCATAAAACCCCAAATTCCGAGAATGCAGTATAAGACAATGCGTTCCGGAGAAAAGAACACCATCATCACCGTCCCGGAAAAGGAAATGAACGATTTCATCGCCGTGACCTCCGCAATGGCCGGCCACGTGACGTACTACGCCCCCGAGGAGATCTGTCTCACGAAAGGGACGCGCGTGCGCATAATAGGCGGCGGGCTGTTCGATGGGGCGGAAGGAGTGCTCGTCAAGATGAAAGGGCATCGCAGCCGCAGTTTCGTCGTTGCCATTCACGATTTGGTCTATGCGACCACAGAAGTGACCCCCGACCTTATAGAAGTCCTTGACTAAAACCTCGTTGCCGTACCGACCAACTACGACAGCGTTTTCGACTATGTCCGCGACAAATCTACACACGCGGCATATAACAATAAAGCCTAAAGACACATTAATGAACCTTCTTCATCGAATCTCCAATTGGTACTTCACCCAGAAGGCCCTTCCTTATTGGTGCGTCCTTGTCTTGGACTGCATTCTCGTGGCGTTCTCCGGTTATATTGGCTACTGCATCAACCTCGGTTGGGACACCTTTGCCGACAGCCTCGTTCCGATAACGCTCGCGCTCCTCATCTCGATGGTTCCGTTCGTCATTTCGTTCCGCCTCCTGCACACCTACAGCGGCATCCTGCGTTACTCCTCCTTTGTGGATCTCCAGCGGGTTGCGGTGGCATCCCTCTCAGGCACGACGGTGTTCTGGCTCATCGGACACATCGTTCGGCTAGCCGCTCCGCACCAAAGCATAATCCTCTTTCCTTGCCTTCCTGCAGCCATCTACATGTTCGCTGGCAGCACCCTCCTCATGGGGCTTGAGCGTGTGATGGTAAAGCGTCTGTTCGACTCGTTCCACCTCGACAATGCCACTCCCGTGGCCATCTATGGTACGAAGGCGGGTGGCATCAGCATCGCGAAGAGCATCATAGCCGTGAAGGACAAGAAGTTCGCCCTTCACGCATTCATATCCGACGGTCAGGAGATGAAGGGAGCCTACCTGATGGGCAAGCCGGTCTACCTGAACGAACGCGGTCTGGCCGCAGCACTCCGGCGTGAGGGGGTTAAGGTTCTTCTCGTCTCCCCTCTAAAGTCCGAACTCTTCCGCGCGAACACAGAGATGATAGATGAGTTCATCAGTGCCGGCATAAAGATAATGATGGAGACCCAGCCGGAAGCCTGGGACGGAAAGGATGACAACATCAGCCACACCCAACTCCACGACGTCGAAATCGAGGATCTTCTTCCTCGCGACAAGATTGAGGTGGATATGGACGCAATAGGCAAGTTGCTCAGAGGCAGGAGAATACTCATCACGGGTGCTGCCGGTTCCATAGGTTCGGAGATTGTGCGTCAGGTTGCGAAATACTCCCCGGCTGAGATGATTCTCATTGACCAGGCGGAAACCCCGATGCACGATTTGAGGATGATGATGGCACGCGACTATTCGCTCATCCACAACGAAACAGTCGTCTCAAGCATCACCAACCGCGAACATATGGAGACTATTTTTGCCGCCCACCGTCCGGAGTATGTTTTCCACGCCGCAGCCTACAAACACGTTCCGATGATGGAGGACGACCCGGCGATTGCGGTGCAGAACAACATCTACGGCACCAGGGTGATTGCCGACCTGGCGGTGAAATATGGAACAAAGAAGTTTGTGATGATTTCCACCGACAAGGCCGTGAACCCGACCAACGTGATGGGCTGCAGCAAGCGAATCTGCGAAATCTACTGTCAAAGCCTCAATCAGGCCATCCAGCAGGGGAGTGTCGAGGGCGTGACCCAGTTTGTGACCACACGTTTCGGCAATGTTCTCGGCTCCAACGGCAGCGTAATCCCGATTTTCAAGGAGCAGATCAAAAAAGGCGGCCCTGTCACCGTCACCCATCCGGACATCATCCGCTACTTTATGCTCATCCCTGAGGCCTGCAAACTGGTGCTTGAGGCCGGCACGATGGGCAAGGGCGGCGAAATCTTCGTCTTCGATATGGGCAAGCCGGTGAAGATTGTCGACCTGGCAAAGAGAATGATAGCCCTCTCGGGTGCAAAGGATGTGAAGATTGAATTCACAGGACTTCGCGACGGTGAGAAGCTCTATGAGGAGGTCTTGAACGACAAGGAGGGCACTATCCCGACCTCAAATCCGAAGATTATGGTGGCAAAAGTCCGCGAATACGACTACGCCACGGCCTGCGCCAACGAACAGAGGCTCCTCGCCGTCTCCAAGACTTTCGACGATATGGCGATTGTGCGGGTGATGAAGGAGATTGTGCCGGAATACCGCAGCCGCTGCTCGGTTTATGAGGCGCTGGACAGGGAACTCGGCCGGGCGTGACGCGACTGGACCATGTTTAAGGACGGTTTTGAACGAATCTGTAAACTATTTTAGGCAGCGGACCTGCCGATGAAATATGAGACAATTTAAAGATATTCAAATTGCTGTCGCCGGAACCGGCTATGTGGGCCTGAGCATCTCGACGCTGCTCTCGCAGCACCACAAGGTGACAGCCGTGGACATAGTCCCGGAAAAAGTCGAAAAAATCAACAACCGCATCAGCCCGATTCAGGACGATTACATCGAAAAATACTTCCGTGGCGAATTTGGCGATTACGAGAAAACTGGAGTCCCGAGCAAGCTGAACCTTACAGCGACGCTTGACGGCGCAGCTGCCTACAAGGACGCCGACTTTGTTGTGATTGCCGCTCCGACCAACTACGACCCGGAGAAGAACTACTTCGACACCCACTGCATAGAGGACGTCATTGACCTGGTGCTGAGCGTCAACCCGGACGCGGTGATGGTGATAAAATCCACAATCCCTGTGGGTTATACCCGAAGTCTCTACGTCAAGTATGCCCTCAAGTTCCTCACCGACCCGCATCTTCAGGGCAAAAAGTTCAACCTGCTCTTCTCCCCGGAGTTTCTCCGCGAAAGCAAGGCGCTCTACGACAATCTCTACCCATCCCGCATCATAGTCGGCTACCCGGAAATCCTCCCTTCTTCCCATAACAAAAAATGGGATGAGGAGAACGCCGCCATCAACGCCATCGGCAACCCCGAGGCGAAAGAGTTTGCAAAGACCTTCGCGGCACTCCTGCAGGAAGGCGCAATCAAAGAAAACATCGACACCTTATATATGGGTATGAAGGAAGCTGAGGCGGTGAAGCTCTTCGCCAACACCTACTTAGCCCTCCGCGTGAGCTACTTCAACGAACTGGACACCTACGCCGAAATCAAAGGCCTCGACACCAAATCCATCATTAATGGAGTGGGGTTGGACCCGCGCATCGGCACCCACTACAACAACCCGTCCTTCGGCTACGGCGGCTACTGTCTCCCCAAAGACACCAAGCAGCTCCTTGCAAACTACGCCGACGTTCCTGAGAATCTCATCCAGGCTATAGTCGAGAGCAACCGCACGAGGAAAGACTACATTGCCGACGCAGTCCTTCGCAAAGCCGGCTATTTCTGCTACGACGGCAAGTGGGACAGCAGCAAGGAACACGACTGCGTCATAGGAGTCTACCGCCTGACAATGAAGTCCAACTCCGACAACTTCCGCCAAAGTTCCATCCAGGGAGTGATGAAGCGCATCAAGGCCAAGGGCGCCGAGATAATCATCTACGAGCCCACCCTCACAGACGGAGAGACCTTCTTCGGCTCCAAGGTGGTCAACAACCTCGAAGAGTTCAAATCCAAGAGCAACGCCATCATAGCCAACCGCTACGACAGCTGCCTCGACGACGTCCACGACAAAGTCTACACCCGCGACATCTTCAGACGCGACTAAATCCGAAATGCACTTTAATAGTGCAAATCTTTGCTGTTTTAGTGCACTCTAACAGTGCAATTTTTGCAACAAAATGCGCAGAATGAGTGAAATTTGTTATCTTTGCCGAATAATCAAAGAGTAACACAATTATGGTTGACGAATCATTATATGCGTATATGCGTTTGCAGCTGGAACTGACCTGCAGCGATTTTCATCGTTATCTTTATAATGATGTGAATTGGAACGCCCGTATGATTGCTATCACGGGGGCCAGGGGAGTTGGCAAATCAACTATGGTATTGCAATATGTCAAAACTCAAATATCCGATAGCAAAGTTCTATATATCTCTGCCGACCATACATTTTTCACTACACATACTTTGGTCGAGGTTGCTGATGATTTTTCTAAAGAAGCAGGAAGTCTCCTTGTCATAGATGAAGTACATAAATATCCTGACTGGTCTCGTGAACTCAAACAGATTTATGACACACATCAGGATATGAAGGTGATTTTCACCGGCTCCTCTGTTCTAGACATTATTGATGGAGTCGCCGATTTGAGCCGCAGGGTGTTGCACTATACGATGTATGGATTATCTTTCAGGGAGTATCTTGGACTGTTTCATCACATTTCTGTTCCAGAATATTCGTTGGAAGAGATACTCGACGGAAAAGCACATATCGAAGGAATGTTGCACCCTCTTCCTGCATTCAGAGAGTATCTTTCAGAAGGTTACTATCCATTCGCGATTGAGGGCGATTTCCCGTTGAGGATGCAGAATGTAATAACGAAAACCATTGAGTCCGATATTGCCCAATATGCAGGATTGAGAGCCACGACAGCAAAGAAGCTCAAGAAAATGCTCGTGGTCATTTCGGGACTCGCTCCATACAAACCGAATGCAGACAATCTGGCGTTAGAAATAGGAATCAGCAGGAATAGTGTGCAGGATTATCTCTCGCTTCTGGAAAGAGCTCAATTGATAGGACAACTCAGGGATGATACCGGTGGGATAAGAGGTTTGGGAAAAGTCGAGAAAGTATATATTGACAATCCTAGTTTGATGCGAGTTCTGTCAGGTGGAAAGACTGATGTCGGCAATATGAGGGAAACGTTTTTCTACAATCAGATGCGTGTGAAAAATGATGTAATTTCTTCCCGTCAGTCCGATTTTAAGATAGAAAAATACACATTTGAAGTCGGTGGCAGAAAAAAGGGAAAGAAGCAGATAGAAGACATTCCGGATTCCTTCATAGTGAAGGATGATATTGAATTCGCCCAAGGAAACGTAATCCCACTATGGGCATTCGGGCTGAATTATTGATATGTCTTGACACGATGTTACTCGAATTGAAAACACTAAATTAACCGCCATGCTTAATCATCAAGGCTCAACAATCGGGCAAAATAATTGAAATATGGTAAAATATAACGTGGATTTGGACGGTAAGACGGTTCTTGTGACTGGAGCTGCCGGTTTTATTGGCAGTAATTTAGTCAAAAGACTCTTTAGAGACTATAAAGATATTAAGGTCGTTGGAATAGACTCAGTCACAGACTATTACTACGTCCCGGAGAACCTCATTCAGACGATAGTTGACTCCAACCGCACGAGAAAGGACCTCATAGCCGACCAGGTGCTCTCGAAAGTCGGCTACTACAGCTACAGCGACAACAGCCAGTGGAGCAGCGTCCGTGAGAAGAAATTCGTGATAGTCGTCTACCGTCTGACGATGAAGTCCAACAGTGACAACTTCCGCCAGAGTGCCATCCAAGGCATTATGAAGCGCATCAAAGCCAAAGGCGCGGAGATAGTCTACGAACCGACTCTCGAAGACGGCAGCAGCTTCTTCGGCCGCCGTGTAGTCAACGACCTCGCCGCCTTCAAAGCCCAGTCCCAGGCCATCATAGCTAACCGCTACGACCCCGCCGCCCTCGAAGACGTCCGCGACAAAGTCTACACCCGCGACCTCTTCAGCCGTGACTGAAAATCCCGCTTGATGCCTTCAACTTGAACTGTTGAGTTGAATATGGTGACCAGAATATTTTTGCTGATTTAGAGAAATTTGTAACTTTGCAGCTGCTAACTGTTTATACGGAAAAGTAAGATGATGACGTCATTGTTCAATAAAGATGTAGCCCTGCAGGCTATTCTGTACATACTGTCGAAACTGGGCGGTCAGAGCGACATGCACAAGATTTGCAAGATTCTCTATTTTGCAGACCAGAAGCATCTGTCCCGCTATTCCAGAAGCATCACCGGCGATGACTACATAAGAATGCAGTACGGTCCGGTTCCGTCCAAAGTCGATGACATCTTCAAGGCAGTAAGAGGAGACAGTTTCTTTTCAGGAACATCATTCTCCGATGAATTGAAGAAATACTTCACCTTCCAGAACCGTTATGTCATCCGCCAACTTGCCGATGTAGACATGGATTACCTCTCGGAGAGTGATGTCGAGTGCCTCGACGAGGCGATAGCCATGTGCAAAGACAAATCCTTCGGTGAACTTACAGAATTTTCCCACGGCATTGCATGGCAGAGCACTTCTCCCGATAGAAAAATGTCCGTCAAGGACATCCTGAGGGAAGCCGGCGACAGTGAAGACTATGTCGAGTATATCGACAGGAAACTGAAAGTCGAATCTTGTACTCTATAGCAGTTTATGGAACTTCCCGCAGAACTCCTCGGAACACTCGTATGTAGGGGACAGATTCTACATTCCGACATCTTTACCGATATAGACCACGCTAAGTTTTTTGTCGTGATAGGTGTTTCCTCTGATTCTGTAGCCGGATTCTTCTACATCAACTCTGAAATCAACCGTTTCATCAACAACAAAGATGAGCAGCTTCTCATGCAATACCCTTTGTTTCAAGATGATTACAGTTTTCTTTCGCATGACTCATATATCTGTGCGACAAATATAGTCAAACTGCCGAAGTCGGTAATAGTCGAAAGCATAGAGTCCAAGCGGACAAAAGTCATAGACTCTTTACATCCAGAACATCTTGAAGCCTTGCTTCAGAAAGTACGGGATTCCCGTCTATTCAGCAAGAAAGAGAAGAATGAGTTCTTCTATTGAATATGGTGGTTCGCATACAGTCATATTATGATCGTGACTGAAACTAAAGCCTGAAAAAATCAGAAAGAACGAAAATCTATATAAAATCATACCTCCGCTGAAATCAACGGAATAGCGACAGCGTGCGGCAAAATGGGCTGCGTGTGTCTCTGTATGTTGGAAACACCAAGTTTATGAAAGGCATGATTCACAGAATAAAAGAATTTTTCCTGAATAATTCATTTGGAGGGGTAATTATAGGATCCGTACTCTCAATTGTTGTTTCTGTTGTCGTAATGAGATGCGAGCAGAAGCAAAATAGGAAGATTGCGCTATATCAGAATGAGATGTCTATATTTGCCGATGTTCGTAATTCTTCAGCTAAAGTTATTCCTCTTTTATCAACAGATGTAATCGTTGATGCAGCAAATTTATTGGCAAAAGGAGAATATGATTCAGCAAGACAGCGTGTTTCACAACGGTATGATGATTTGAATTCCGCTTTATCGGAGTACAACATCATGCTTCGTACATATAATGGAACAAGCAATCCGCTGTTAAATGATTTATCTGACAGGACGAATTCAGCAGCGGAGTATTATGAGCATGTTCTGAATCTTCTTTCAAAAATGTGCTCTATGATAGACTCTGAGGACGATTATGAAAATTGGCGAAAATCAATCTCGCTGATGCATTCAATTGGTGATAAGGAGGACGAGGTATTCAGCGAATATATTTCTGATGTTAATGGCAAATATGCATTGAGTTCGGCTGGCTTTTGCAGGTATTTGATTGATGATGCCCTTGCTATGGAAGAGAATGTGACTTTAGATAAGTATCTCTTGATATATACGGGAAAGCGTATGAAAGAATACTCTGATTCTCTGAAAAATCAATTGTAGATTGCTGTTTACGTCCAAGATTAATTGCAATGGGCAGATTGTAGCGTAGAAATTAGAGAATATACAAATGAATTAAGCTAACTGTCTGCATAACATGTCCAAAACATGTTGACGGTGATTTGATAACTTTACTGGTTCTTCCGCAATTTAGTTGAAAGACGGAGTTTGTACTGTTAGCAAAGGAACC
>ENA-UOIY01001028-UOIY01001028.1-human-gut-metagenome-genome-assembly--contig:-P114-NODE-1028-length-34959-cov-12.875745_pt1 | contig 34959 bp, 29 predicted proteins | sample MGYA00242335_ERZ723882 | MGnify/ENA metagenome assembly ERZ723882
CGGAGAGGGCGCGGCGGTGCCGCGGGCGGACGGAGTGGCCGCCGCCGGAGCGTCAGGACGCGGCGCCGTGCGGCGCACAGGAGTCTCCTCCGCGGCGCGCGGTGCGCGGCGGGGGGCGGGCTCCTCGTCATATTCCCGGCGGCGGGAGGCACGGACGGGCGCTTCGTCCTCTTCGTAATCGTCAAATTCGTCCGCGCGGCGAAGACCGCCGGTCAGGATCGCAACGACAAAGAGAACGCCGCCGACGAGCACGAGCACATCCGCCAGATTGAAGATGGCGAAGTTCATGAACTCAAACTCGAAGATATCGGGCACATAGCCATAGATCGCGCGGTCAATGCCGTTGCCGAGCAGACCCGCGAGCAGCAGCGCGCCGGAGACCTTGACGAACCCCGTGCGGAAATAGCCCTTGATGAAGGCAAACACCATGAGCGCCGTGAAGGCGAGCAGCAAAATGAGCAAGATCCAGCGCAGCGCGCCGAACCCGGACATGATGCCGAACACCGCGCCGAAGTTTTTGATGTACGTAATGTGGAGAACGCCGGGGATCAGCGGCCGGATGCCGGTGTTCAGCGCAACGTTGGACACCGTCCAGAACTTGAGAAACTGATCGATCAGCAGAGCCAGAAGCCCGATGATACCATAAACCATGAATCAAAATCTCCCTTCTCTTTGGAAATACAGGAAGTGCGATGTTGGTGGAAAAACCCCTCCGTCACGGCTGCGCCGCGCCACCTCCCCTGTTAGGGGAGGCAAGCTGGTTTCCGAATAACTCACTTGGCTCCCCTAACAGGGGAGCTGTCAGCCGCAGACTGACTGAGGGGTTAGCTCTTGTTCGTGTTTAGCCGACGACCGAAGCGCAGCGCGCGCAGAGCGTCGGATGCTTTTCGTTTGTGCCGACGGTCTTGGAGCGCGTCCAGCAGCGCGCGCAGCGCGGCAGGGCGCTCGGCTCCACGTGAACGGTAAGCCCGTCAAAGTTCTCGCCGCGGACGCCTTCGCCGGCGCCGTGGACGATCTTCAGCTCGGACACGATGCAAAGCGGCGCAAGGTCTTCCTTCTCCAGCTCCGCGAACGGCTCGGCCGCGGCCTCGGACACATAGAGCGTCACACGCGCGTCGAGCGGCTTGCCGATGAGCTTTTCCGCGCGGGCCAGCTCCAGCGCCTTGTTCACGTCGGCGCGCACGCGCATGACCTTGCTCCAATGCGCTTCCTCGCTCTCGGAGAGACGGAGCGCGTCGTTCGCCTCGGGCATGTCGTTGAGCGCGACGGCGCGGGCATCTTCGTTTTCGGTGTGCGGCATGGCGAGCCAGATCTCGTCGGCGGTGAAGCAGAGCACCGGGGCGAGCAGGCGGGTCATCGCATCGAGCACCTGATAGATCGCGGTCTGGGCGCTGCGGCGGGAAAGACTCTCGCGGCTGTCGCAGTAGAGGCGGTCCTTGATGACGTCCAGATAGAAGTTCGACATTTCCACCACGCAGAAGTTGTGGATGGCGTAGGTGGCAGTGTGGAACTCATAATTGTCGTAAGCGGTGCGGACGCGCTCGATGAGATCCTGCAGACGGCTGACCGCCCACTTGTCGAGCGGCAGCATGTCCGCAAAGGCGACGCTCTCGGCGGGATCGAAGCCGTCCAGGTTGCCGAGAATGTAGCGCGCGGTGTTGCGGATCTTGAGATACTTATCGGAGAGCTGCTTGAAGATGTTGTCCGAGCAGCGCATGTCCTGCGTATAGTCGGCGCTCGCCGCCCAGAGACGGATGATGTCCGCGCCGTACTTGGGGATGATGTCGCCCGGGGCGATGCCGTTGCCGAGGGACTTGTGCATAACGCGGCCCTCGCCGTCCACGGTCCAGCCGTGGGTGAGCACCTCGCGGTAGGGCGCGGCGCCGCGCACCGCAACGCCGGTCAGCAGCGACGACTGGAACCAGCCGCGGTACTGGTCGCCGCCCTCGAGATACACGTCCGCCGGCCACACACCGGGGGCGTCGAGCAGCATGGAGGCGATGTGGGTGCTGCCGGAGTCAAACCAGCCGTCGAGCGTGTCGGTCTCCTTGGTGAAGCCGGTGCTGCCGCCGCAATGCGGGCAGGTGAAGCCGTCCGGCAGGAGATCACCGGCCTCGGCGTCGAACCAGATGTTCGAGCCGTGCTCGCCGAAGAGGCGGGAGACTTTCTCAATGGTCTCCGGCGTGCAGACGGGCTTGCCGCAGTCGGCGCAGTAGAACACCGGGATCGGCAGACCCCAGCGGCGCTGGCGGGAGATGCACCAGTCGGCGCGCTCGCGGATCATGGAGAGCATGCGGTCGTGGCCCCAGCCGGGATGCCAGATGACCTTGTCCGCGGCGGCGCAGGCGTCGTCCTTGAACGTATCGACCGAGCAGAACCACTGCGGCGTGGCGCGGAAGATGATGGGCTTGTGGCAGCGCCAGCAGTGCGGGTAGCTGTGGACGATGTCCTCGCTCGCGAAGAGCATGCCGCTCTCGCGCATGTCCTCGAGAATGACCGGGTTGGACTCCTCGGTCTTCATACCGGCGTACTTGCCGGCGTAATCGGTGTGGCGGCCCTGGTCGTCCACGGGGACGATCATGTCCATGCCGTAGCGGCGGCAGGTCTGGTAGTCGTCCGCGCCGAAGCCGGGCGCCGTGTGGACGCAGCCCGTGCCGGAGTCCATCGTGACATACTCGGCGTTGAGCAGACGGGACGTTTTCGGCAGGAACGGGTGATCGGCGAGCATGTTCTCAAAGAACGAGCCGGGGTGCGTTTCAAGAATTTCGTATTTCTCGATGCCGCCGACGCGCATGACCTTTTCAGCAAGCGCTTCCGCGACGATGTAGATCTCGCCGTTATCGGCCTTTACGAGCGCATAGCTCTCTCTCGGGTGCAGGCTGATGCCGAGGTTGCCCGGCAGCGTCCAGATCGTCGTTGTCCAGATGAGGAAGTAGAGACGGCTGTGGTCGACGTGGGAGAGCTTGCCGAGATCGTCGTGCATCGGGAACTTGACGTACACCGTGGTGCACGGATCGTCCTGATACTCGATCTCCGCCTCGGCGAGAGCTGTCTCGTCGCTCGGGCACCAGTACACGGGCTTAAGGCCCTTGTAGATGTAGCCCTTCTCGTACATCTTGCCGAACACCTTGACTTCTTCGGCTTCGAACTTCGGGTCCATCGTCAGATACGGATGGTCCCAGTCGCCGAGCACGCCGAGGCGCTGGAAGCCCTCGCGCTGGATGCCGACGTACTTTTCGGCATAGCGGTGGCAGGCGGAGCGGAACTCGCTCACGCTCATGGCCTTGCGGTTGAGCCGCTGCTCCTTGATGATGGCGGACTCAATGGGCATGCCGTGGTTGTCCCAGCCGGGGGTGTAGGGGACTTTGTAGCCGGTCATGGATTTATAGCGGCAGATAAAGTCCTTCAGGCACTTGTTCAGCGCGTGACCCATGTGCAGATTGCCGTTCGAGAACGGAGGGCCGTCGTGCAGAATGAAGAGGGGCTTGCCCTCGTTGCGGCGGAGGGTTTCCTGATAAAGATCCATGTCGTACCAGGATTTGAGCATGCCCGGCTCGCGCGCGGGCAGACCGGCACGCATGGGAAAAGCGGTTTTCGGCAGATTTACGGTGGCGTTGTAGTCCATAGCTGTGCAATTCTCTCCATTCGCTGACAAAGCGGGGCCGTTATAGCCCCGCCCTGTTGTGTTTTTCTTTAAAAAATCCGTTAGAATTTGATCTCCGGCGCGTCCTCGTCGGAAACCTCGGGGGTCTGGTAAACGGCGTTTTCAAACGCCTTGACGTAGTCCTGCTCGTCCTCGGCGGCGTCCGGGTAGAGGGGGGATTCCTCCTCGGCTTCCGGCTCGGTCTCGGGCTCTTCGGCGGGAAGGACTTCCTCCTCGGCGGTCTCGACCTCAGGCTCGGCTTCAACCGCTTCCTCCGCGGGGGCGGCGATCGCCTTCTTCGCGGCGGGGGCGGGCGTCACGACAGCGCCCGTGAGGTCGGCGTCGGCGAGCGTGGTGAGGAAGGTCTGCTCGCGGTCGAGCAGCATGCGGACTTTCTGGATGTATTCCGCGGCGGCGGCCTGTGCCTTCTGATAGCGCAGCTCCTCGGCCTTGCGATTGGCTTCGATCGCGCCGATGGTGCGGTCGGACTCGGCCTTGGCGGCGGCGACGATCTCGTCGGCCTCCTTCTGCGCCGAGGCGACGAGGGCTTCTGCCTTGGCACGGGCGTCCTCTTCGATGTTCTTGGCGAGCTTCTGCGCGGAGACGAGCGCCATGTTCATGGCCTCCTCCGAACCCTGATACTCGCGGATCTTGTCGGCAAGATATTTCATCTTCGCGTTGAGCGTGGCGATCTCCTTCTGGGAGGCAGCGGCGTCGTTGGCGAGCTCGTCGAGAAAATCGTCGACCTCGTCCATGGCGTACCCGCCGATGCGGGCCTTCTCAAAACATTTTTCGCGGATGTCCTGGGCAGTGATCATATCTTTCTACTCCTTTCCGGATTCTGCTTTCTATCCGTCAGCGCCGTGGGGCGCGGAAACGCAAAATTAAAAGTATTTTTCCTTGGACTCAACGGCATCGCTGCTGTCGCCCATGAAGTCCATCCCGGCGGGGGTGATGATGTAGGTGCTGCCGGAGACCTTCTTGACCTTTCCGCCGAGCGCATAGGTAACGCCCGAGAGGAAGTCGAGCATCCGGCGGGTCAGCTCCTTCGGTGCGGTCTCCAGATTGAGCACGATCGCGTTGCGCTCGGCAATGCGGTCGGCAATGTCCGCGGCCTGCTCAAACCGGTCGGGGTGCACGAGCAGCAGCTTCGGCTGCGCGCCGCCCGGCTGGCGGGAGGGCGCGGCATAGCCCTGCTGGCTGTAGGGATCGGGCGCGTAACCCTGGCGGGCATAGGGATCGGGGGCATAGCCCTGCGGCGCATAACCCTGCTGGGCATAGCCATAGTCCTGCTGCGCGTAGGGGTCGGCAGATTGCTGCTGCCGCGCAGCGCGCTGGTTGGAGAAAACATACGGCCGGCGGGTCGGCTGCACGGGCTCGGCGCTGCGCGGCGCTTCGGCATAGGAAGCGTAGGAACGCGCGTCTGCCGCGCGGCCCGGTGCGCGAACCGGCTCGGCGAGATCTTCCTCGAGATAGTCCTCGTCGTCGTAGGGTTTCGTCAGTTTTTTCAGCTCATCCAATAGTCCCATACGGGGGCGCCTCCTGCAAATCGTAATTCCGGGGGCCGAACAGCGCCGTTCCCAGACGGACGATGGTCGCGCCGCAGCGCACGGCTTCCTCGTAGTCACCGCTCATACCCATCGACAGCTCAGCCATTGATATATTATCGTATGTTTTCCGGCGGATGTCAACAAAAAGCTCGTACATTCGTCGGAAATACCAACGATTTTCTTCTCCGGTGCTCACGGCGGGCGGGATTGTCATCAGTCCCTTCACGTGAAGGCCGGGACAGGCTGCGGCGTGGGTGAGAAGCGCTTCAAGACCGTCCGGCGAAACGCCGCTTTTGGACGCCTCTCCGCCGATGTTCACCTCCAGCAGCACGTCCTGCACCATGCCGAGCGACTGCGCGCGGCGCGAAATCGCGTCCATCAGCTCCGCGGAATCGACCGAATGGATCAGCTCCACCGCGCCGACGAGGTATTTCACCTTGTTCTTCTGCAAATGCCCTATGAAATGGACGCAGCAGGGCGCGTATGCGTTCACCGCGTTTTTGGAAAGAAACTCCTGCACACGGTTTTCCGCGCAGATATCCACCCCGGCGCGGATCGCCTCCTGTACGGCCTCCGGGCCGTTCATCTTTGTTGCGGCGAGCAGCCGCACCTCGCTGCCGGAGCGTCCCACGCTCTCCGCGGCGGCGTTGATCTTCTGCCGTGCCATGTGCACATTTTCGGTGATGCTCATATCTTTCTGTCCTCCCGAAAGGATTTTAAATGGTACAACGGGGTATTTTATTTAAGAAGCGGCCTCTGCCGCCGGGAAAAGCAGCACGGTCATGCCGCCGCGCAGCATGGGCGAGGCGACGAGCGCGAAGCCGTTTCGCCGCGCGAGCACCGTGACCGGAACGTATTCGCGTACCGGGCCGGATACGCGATAGACCCCGTCGCCGTCCTCGCCCGAGGTGACGGCCGATCCCGGCACCGAGAAGCCCTGCCATTCGGCCAGAAGCACGGTGAGCGCGCATTTATCCAGCGATAAAACGCTCTCGAGGTGCGTCTCGCAGGAAAAGACGGCCTCTCCGCCGTCCGTCAGGCGCAGTGCGGCGGTGACACGTGTCCCGTCCGGCAAGAGGAGCTCTGCGCGGTCATCGCCCGGCAGACGCGCCGCGGTCTTTTCGTTGAGCGGCGCGGTAAAGCTCCAGCCGCCGGAGGTAATGGACATCGTCCCATCCGCTGCGGCGGTAAAATATCCGGCGCACGGCGCGCGGACGATCGCCTCCTCCGCCCCGGAGGAAACGAGCGATTCCTCCTCCTGCCGGAGGGCGTTGCCGTTCGTTGCGGCGTAGCCGAGCGCGCGCCGCGCCTCCGGTAAAGCGACGCCGAGCGAGGAAAAGTCCCGCCGGGCGAGCGCGGCAGAGAGCGTCCGCACAGCTTGTCCGCGGGGCGCGGAGAGTGTGCCGGACGAGAGCTCCGCGCGCACGCGCAAAAGGAGCGAAGCGCGGAAATACGCTGCGCCGTCCCCGCTCACGAGCGCAACCGGTTCCCCGGCCGCGACACGCTCTCCTTCCGATGCAAGCGGGACGAGGCGCCCCTCCGGCGCGATGAGGATTGTTTCCTCGCGCCGGACGGCGCCCTCGAGCGGCAGCGTGTCCTGCCAGAGCGCGGCGGTGCATACGGCCGTCGGGGTCTCCTCGGCGCGCTCGGTGAAAAAAAGCAGGGCATACGCTGCCGCCGCGAGCAGCAGCACAATTCCCGGGAGGAGCAGCGGCAGCTCCGAGCGCTTCATGCGCTCTTATGTATTCGCGCCGCCGGTCATGTCGACCGACTGCGACGGGACGAGCGTGGAGATGGCGTGCTTATAGATGAGCTGCTGCTTCCCGTCGGTCTCGAGCACGACGGTGAAGCTGTCGAAGCCTCGCACGATGCCGCGCATCTGAAAGCCGTTCATGAGAAAGAGCGTCACGCTCTGTCTGTCTTTGCGGGTCTGGTTGAGGAAAAGGTCCTGCAGATTCTGTGTTTTTTGCATGATAAAAGCTCCCTTTCGCCGGGGTCTCCGGCCTTGTGATAAGTATTCACGCATACGGATGCGTGTTCCCTTATTGTAAAGAGAGCCAAATAAAAAGCCGGTCGAAGCGTGTCGGCACGCTTTTCGGCGCTTGCGCTATTTTCCGAGCACCGCGGCGAGAAGATCGGCCTCCGCCGGATATTCCTCCCGCGGCAGCCAGATGAGCTCCTTGTCGCGCCGCAGCCAGGTGAGCTGGCGCTTGGCGTAGCGGCAGGATTCGCGCTTGACGGTCTCAACGGCGTCCTCCGGCGAGCACTCGCCGCGGATCGCCGCGGCGATCTCCTTGTAGCCGATAGCCTGCATCGCGGTGCAGGAATCCGAAAGCCCGGCATCCAACAGATGCTCGACTTCCTCAAAAAGCCCCGCGGCGACCATCTCGTCCACGCGCTGCCGGATGCGCGCGTAAAGCGTTTCCCGATCGTTCCACGTTAGCGCGAAGCGCCGGGAATCGTACCGGGGCGGGAGCGATTTTGTCCGCGCGTCGTGCGCGGTGATCGTCTCGCCGGTGAGCGTATATACCTCCATCGCCCGCACGAGCCGCTTCTTGTCGCCCGGCGCGAGCTTTTCCGCCCGCTCGGGATCGACCAGCCGCAGCTTTTCGCGGAACGCCGCGCCGCCAAGCGCATCGTACTCCGCGCCGAGCGCTTCGCGCAAGCCGGAATCGCCGGGCGCGGCGGAAAAGTCCCGCCCGGAGAGGAGCGATTCAATATAAAGCCCCGTCCCGCCGACGATGACGGGCGCTTTGCCCGCGGCGAGCAGCGCATCGCAGCACGCCGCCGCGCTCTCAACCCAGCGGCTGACGCTGTAGTCCTCGCCGGGGTCGGCCACGTCGAGCATGTGGTGACGGACGCCGCGCATCTCTTCGCGCGCCGGCTTGGCCGAGCCGATGTCCATGCCGCGGTAGAGCTGCATCGAGTCCGCGCTCACAACATCGGTGCCGAGCACGAGCGCGAGGCTCACGCCGAGCGACGTTTTGCCCGAAGCCGTAGGCCCTGTGATGACAATGACTGTACGATTGTTCATAGACAAATATTTACACCTCTGCTATAATCCTTAGCATCGTGTTAACTCTATGTGAACTATTTCGGAAAAGGAGCCGTAAATGCCAATGAAGATCCGTATATCCGCCGACAGTACCTGCGATCTTACCAGCGAGCTGATCGAGCAGTACGACGTGAAGATCACGCCGCTGTATATCCTCATGGACGACCGGGCGCTGCGCGACGGGATCGAGTGCACGCGCGAGGACATTTTCGCGTACACGGGCCGCACGGGCAAGCTCTGCGGCACGGCGGCGGTGTCCATTGCCGACTATCTGGATTTCTTCGGCGAAGAGCTGAAAACGCATGACCAGATCGTACACTTCACGATCTCGTCGGACATGTCCGCGTGCTTCCAGAACGCCTGCGACGCCGCGCAGGAATTTCCGGGGCGCGTGTTCGTGGTCGATTCGCGCAATCTCTCCACCGGCATCGGCCATCTCGTGATCGACGGCGCGCTGCTCACCCGCGAGGGCAAGTCCGGCGAGGAGATCAAGGCCATCCTCGACGAGCGCCGGGAAAAGCTGAACGTCAGCTTCGTGATCGATACGCTTGAATACCTGCGCAAGGGCGGCCGCTGCTCGACCGTTGCGGCGCTCGGCGCGAATCTTTTGAAGCTCAAGCCCTGCATCGAGGTGCACGAGGGCAAGATGAGCGTTGCGAAAAAGTACCGCGGCACGCTTGCCAAGGCGATCGAGAGCTACGTGACCGACCGCATCAAGGATCACGACGATATGGATACGAAGCGCGTTTTCATCACCGACTCCGGCGTGGATATGGAGATCGTGGAGAACGTCGAAAAGCTCCTGCGCGAGTACGGCGGCTTTGAAGAGATCCACCACACGCTTGCCGGCAGCACCATCTCCGGCCACTGCGGCCCCGGGTGCCTCGGGATCCTTTATTATAATAAGTAATACTTTATTGAGCCTCCCTCTTTGAGGGAGGTGGCAAAACCGTAGGTTTTGACGGGGGGAGAGAAAGGCTTCTGCGCGGAAACCGCAGGGCGTCTCTCCCTCAGTCTCACTTCGCTCGACAGCTCCCTCGTCAGAGGGAGCCTTTTCTATTGTGGTTCTCCCAGCAGCGCCCTCCGCCGCCGGAAGTAGTACGCCGCGCCGGTGATATCCGCGAGCACCCACCCGATGGGGATCGCCGCCCAGATGCCGGTGACGCCGAGTGTCCCGGACGTGAGATACGCGAGCGCGACGCGCGTCCCGAGCGACACGACCGTCAGCACCACGGACATCGCGGGCTTTTTCACCGCGCGGTAGAGCGCGTAGAAGAGGAATAAAAACCCGATGCCGAAGTAGAACGGCGCAACGCACCGGAGATAGTAAACGCCCTCAGCTATGACCTCCGTGTCCGTCGCGGGGATGAATAGGCGCATGAGCGGAGAGGCAAAGAGCAGCACCACGGCGGAGATGACCGCACAGAAGCCGAGCACAAGCGCGAACGAGCGCCGGATTCCGGTGCGAATACGATCCTTTTGCTGCGCGCCGTAGTTCTGCGCAACGAACGTGGAAAAGGCGTTGCCGAAATCCTGTGCCGGCATGTATGCGAACGACTCGATCTTCACCGCCGCGGCGAACGCCGCCATGACGATCTCACCGAACGAGTTCACGAGCCCCTGGATCATCAGAATGCCGAAATTCATCACCGACTGCTGCACGCAGGTGAGCGAGGAGAGCGAGAAAATCTCGCGCAGGAGCGCACCGTCAAAGTGAAGCTCGTCCTTTTTCGGCAGCAGGTCGCGGCAGCGCCGCAGCGTGAAAACGGCGAGCCCCAGCCCGGAGAAATACTGCGCGATCACCGTCGCCCACGCCGCGCCCGCCACGCCCCACGGGAATACGAGCACAAACAGCAGATCGAGCGCCGCGTTGCCGAGCGCCGAAATGCCGGAGAAAACGAGCGGCGTCAAACTGTTCCCTACCGAGCGCAGGAGACAGGCGAAAAAGTTATAAAGGAACGTTGCCGGGATGCCGGCGAAGATCACAGCAAGGTACGTCCGCATGAGCGGCGAAACGCCCTCCGGCACCTGCAAAAGGCGCAATATAGTGGGCAGCAGCGCATAGGCGAGCGCCGTGAGGACGAGCGTGCACACGCCGATGAGACCGAACGCATGGACGATGCTCCGCCGGAGCGCGCTTTTGTCGCCGCGTCCCTGGCAGATGGAGAAGAGCGCGCCCGCGCCCATTGAAAGCCCCAGCAAGATCGACGTGAGGAAGATCATGAGCGTATACGCGCTCCCCACGGCGGCGAGCGCATCGCGCCCGATGACGCGCGAGACGATGAGCGTGTCGGCAATATTATAGAGCTGCTGCAAAATATCCCCGGCGAGCATTGGCAGCGCGAAGAAAAGAAGCGAGCGGAGAATGCTCCCCTTTGTCAGATCGCGGTACACGTCACACGATTCTCCCGAAGCGCTTGTCGAGCTCGGCGCGGGTGAATACCGTCATCACCGGGCGGCCGTGCGGGCAGTGCGTCACCTCTCCGGCGAGCACCTTTTCCGCGAGGGCTAAAAGCTCTTCCCGCTCCGTGACCCAGCCGCCCTTGATCGCGGCCTTGCATGCCACGGTCGCGGCAAGGCGTTCCCATACGTCGGCTGCCGAGAGCGAGCGCCCCTCCCGCAGCTTTTCCACCAGCTCTTCGAGCAGCGGCACGGCGGAGACGGCGTCGAGCTGCGCCGGTACGGCGCGGATAAGAAATGTCGTATCGCCGAAGGCGTCCAGCTCAAAGCCGAGCCGCGCGATGAGCGCGGCATTCGCGTCGAGCAGCGCCGCGCCGTCCGGGTCGGTGTTGAACGGCTGGGGCTCCAGAAGCTCCTGCGGCATGAGCGGCTTTTCGTTTAGGCGCATTTTGTCAAAGAGCAGGCGCTCGTGCGCGGCGTGCTTATCGATGAGCAGAAGCTTGTCCCCCTGCTCAAGCAGAATGTAAACGTTGAGCGCTTCGCCGATGTAGCGCACGGGCTCCGCGCGGAAGGATTCATCGAGTACCGTCTGCTCCGGCTCGATCTCCGCCGCCGTTGCCGGGGCGGGGACGTCCTTTTTGGCCGGCGCGGAGGGCTCCGCCGGGACGACCGGCCCTTTCGGTGCAGGGACGGGGCGGCTCACGGGCGCGGACGGGATATCCGGCGTATACGTGCGCACCGGCACGGAGACGCGCTCCGCGGGATCGGCTTTCGGCGCAGCCGGGGAAGCGGCGCGGTAGGGCGCGCTGTCGCGCACCGAAGAGCCGCCCGCCGGGCGGGCAGGAGAGGCGGAATACGTCTGCCGGAACGTGCTCGCGTCCATCGTGCGGAAGAAGTCCTTGCGCGGGACGCTCGCGGCAGCCGGGGCGGGACGCGCCGGGGAAGAAACGGGCGCGGCGCTCTTCGCTTCCGGGGCGAGGGGCGCGTTGGACATCGCCTGCGGCGCGCTCTTCTGGCCGAGCGCGGCAAGCGTGCCGTAGTAAACGCCGTCAAAAACGGGTTTCTCTTTCGCAAATTTGACCTCCGCCTTCGTCGGGTGGACGTTCACGTCCACAAGACCGTTGGGCAGCGTGATATAAAGCACGCACCCGGGGAACTTGCCGACCATGGCGGTATTTTTGTAGGCCTGCTCAAGCGCGGCCTGCAAGGCGCGCGAACGGATCGGGCGGCCGTTGCAGAAAAAGTACTGCGCGCCGCGGTTACCGCGGCAGTAGCCGGGCGCGGAGACGAAGCCCTTCACCGTAACGCCGTCGCTTTCGGTCTCCATCGGGAGAAGGCCTGCCGCAGCGTCGCGTCCGAGCAGCGCGTATACGGCGCTCTTCGCCGTGCCGTCGCCGGGGGAGAAAAATTCCTCCTGCCCGTCGCGAAGGCAGCGGAAGCTCACGTCCGGGCGGCCGAGCGCCGTGCGCAGCGCGCTCTGCACGCACGCGGCGCCCTCGCTCCGATCGGAGCCGAGAAACTTCTGCCGCGCGGGGGTGTTGTAGAAAAGATCGCGCACGGTAATGGTCGTGCCCTCCGGGCAGCCGGTCTCCTCCATGGAGACGATCTCCCCGGCCTCCACCTCCACGCGCACGCCCATGGCCGCGCCGCGGCGGCGCGTCGTGAGCGTGATGCGCGAAACGGCGCTGATCGCCGCGAGAGCTTCGCCGCGAAAGCCGAGCGTGCCGATGGCCTCAAGCCCGCGCTCATCGGAGAGCTTGCTCGTCGCATGGCGCAGAAAGCATACGCCCGCGTCCTCCGGCGCCATGCCGACGCCGTCGTCCGTGACGCGGATATAATCGCGCCCTCCGGCGCGGAGCTCCAGCACAACGGTGCGCGCTCCAGCGTCCACCGCGTTTTCCAGAAGCTCTTTGACCGCCGAGGCGGGACGCTCAACGACCTCGCCCGCGGCAATGAGATCGGCGACGTGCGGCGAAAGGACGTGGATGACCGGCATGATATGTATACCTCCATACGGGAATCGATAATATTTCACTCTGATTATAAAGCAAAGCCGTTGCGGAATCCAGAGCAAAATGTTAAAATAGTCTATTATAATGATTATGGTCTCTCCCTCAGTCAGCGGCGCTGCCGCTGACAGCTCCCTCGTCAGAGGGAGCCAATAAAAAAGCCTCCCTCTGGCGAGGGAGGTGGCAAAGCCGAAAGGCTTTGACGGAGGGAGAGAAAGTCAACGCCTCCGTCATTGAAAGGAAACAACATTTATGCCCTACGAGAGAACCGAGGTCTCCGCGCAGGAGATCGAGCGGCAGAAAGAGATATGCGCGCGCGTCCGCGCCGTGCTCGGCGAGAGCGAGCGCTTCGCCATGGTGGACACCTACGGCTGCCAGCAGAACGAGTCCGACAGCGAGGTGCTGCGCGGGTATCTCCGCAGCATGGGCTATACGATGACCGACGACGAGGACAAGGCGGACGTCATCGCCGTCAACACCTGCGCCGTGCGCGAGCACGCAACGATGCGCGTGTTCGGCAACGTCGGCGCGCTCACGCACCTAAAGCGTGTCCACCCGGAGCGCATCGTCATCCTCTGCGGCTGTATGGCGCAGAGCGAGGAGATCCGCGAGCAGGTCAAAAAGTCGTACCGGATGGTCGATCTCTGCTTCGGCCCGCACGAGCTCTGGCGCTTTCCGGAGCTTTTCGAGAAAACGCTGCAGGTCCATGGCCTCTCCGGCGCAAAGGGGCGCGTGTTCGATGCCGAGAGCACCGAGTCGATCGCCGAAGGCCTCCCCCGCGAGCGGGACGGCAGCGTGAAGGCGTGGCTTTCCATCATGAACGGCTGCAACAACTTCTGCTCGTACTGCATCGTCCCGTATGTGCGCGGACGCGAGCGCTCCCGCCGCAGCGAGGACGTCGTGCGCGAGGCCGAAGCTCTCGTCGCCGCCGGATATAAAGATATTACGCTCCTCGGCCAGAACGTGAACTCCTATGGCCGCGGGCTTGACGAGGATGTGGATTTTGCGGAGCTCCTGCGCAAGGTCAACGCCATTCCGGGCGATTTCCGCATCCGCTTCATGACGAGCCACCCGAAGGACGCGACCGAGCGGCTCTTCGCCGCCATGGCGGAGTGCGAAAAGTGTGCCCCGCACATCCATCTGCCGGTGCAGTCCGGCAGCGACCGGATATTGCGCGCCATGAACCGCGGCTACACGGCGGAAAAGTATCTCGCGCAGGTCGATCTTGCGCGGAAATATATCCCGAACCTCGTCCTCACGACCGACGTGATCGTCGGCTTCCCGGGCGAGACGGAGGAGGACTTCCTCGATACGCTCGCGCTCACCGAAAAGGTGCGCTTTGACTCGATGTTCACGTTTATTTACTCGCGCCGTCCGGGTACCCCGGCGGCGAAGATCGAGGACGCAACGCCGCGCTCCGTTATCCAGAACCGGTTTGACCGGCTCGTGGAGAGCGCCGGGCGTGTCTCCGCCGAGCTGCACCGCGCGCAGGAGGGGAAGACCTTCCGCGTCCTCATCGACGGCACGGCGAAAAACGGCGACTATACGCTCTCGGCCCGCACCGCCGGAGGGCGGCTCGTGCACCTGCGCGGGGATGAATCGCTCATCGGCACATGGGCAAACGCGCACATCGTTTCGAGCAACACGTTTGCGCTCTTCGGCGAGATCACGGAGTAAAGGGGAGAAAAGACATTGCCCGCAGAAACTACCCCCATGAAAATGCAGTATAACGCCATCAAGGCCGAGCACCCCGACTGCCTGCTCTTTTACCGGCTGGGCGATTTTTACGAGATGTTCGACGATGACGCGATCCTCGGCGCGCGCGAGCTCAATCTCGCGCTCACGACGCGCGACCGCGGCAAGCCGGAGGACGAGCGCACGCCGATGTGCGGTGTGCCGTACCACAGCGCGGAGCAGTACATCTCCAAGCTCATCGCCAAGGGCTACAAGGTCGCCGTGTGCGAGCAGATGGAGGACCCCAAGCTCTGCAAGGGCCTTGTCTCGCGCGATATCGTGCGCATCATCTCCCCCGGCACGATCATGGAAACCTCCATGCTGCGCGAGGGCGAATCGAACTATCTCGGCGCCGTCATGCTGCACGGCAAGGCGGGCGGATGCGCCTTCGCGGACGTATCCACCGGCGAGGTGTGCGCAGCGTCGTTCGATTCGGACGCGGCGATGCACATCCAGAACGAAATTTCCCGCTTCCGCCCGCGCGAGTGCGTGCTCGCGCCGGAGGCGATGCTCAGCCGCGACATCCGCGATACGCTGGAAAAGCGGCTCGGCAGCCGCGTGGAGCCCGCCGCCGGGCGATTTGATCCCGAAAACGCCCGCAAGGCGATCACAAAGCAGTACGGTGAAAACGCCCCGGAGCTCGACGAGATGACGACGCTTGCGCTCGGCGCGCTGCTCGCCTATCTTACGGACGCGGCGCGCGGCGATATGTCGCAGCTGCGCGTGCCGGATATCTTCACCCGAGGCCGGTATATGGAGCTCGACGCCGCGGCGCGGCGCAATCTGGAGCTGACGGAAAACCTGCGCACCGGCGAAAAGCGCGGCAGCCTTCTCTGGGTGCTCGATAAGACCAAGACCCCGATGGGCGGGCGCATGCTCCGCAGCTGGGTGGAGCGGCCGCTGCTCTCCCCGGTAGCGATCCGGCGGCGGCTCGCCGCGGTGGAGGAGCTCTTCCGCGATAACGTTGGCCGCGCTGAGCTCATCGAAAAGCTCAAGACCGTCGGCGATATCCAGCGGCTCACCTCGCGCGCTGTATACGGCGCAGCGAACGGGCGCGACATGCTCGCGCTCGGAAACTATCTTGCCGCCGTGCCGGAAATTTTTGCGCAGCTCGGCAAATACCAGAGCGGGATGCTCCGCTCCATCGCCGCAACGGAGCCGCTGGAAAATCTCTGCAAGATTCTCCGCCGCGCCATCTGCGACGAACCGCCCTTCTCCGTGCGCGAGGGCGGCATCCTCCGCCCCGGCTACAGCGAGGAGGTCGACCGCCTGCGCAACATCCGCGACAACGGCGCCAAATGCGTTGCCGAGCTCGAAGCGCGGGAAAAGGAACGTACCGGCATCAAAAAGCTCAAGGTCGGCTACAACAAGGTGTTCGGGTATTATATCGATGTGCCGAACTCCGCCGGAGCGGTCGAGCTGCCGGAGGAATACATACGCAAGCAGACGCTCGTAAACGGCGAGCGCTACTTCACCCCGGAACTCAAAAAGCTGGAGGACGACATCTCCTCCGCCCGCGAGCGGATCGAAACGCTCGAATACGATCTCTTCCGCGACGTGCTCCGGCAGGTGGGCGATTGTGTGGACGAGCTGCAGACGCTCTCCGCGGCGCTCGCGGAGCTCGATGTGCTCTGCTCGCTCGCCGAGGTCGCGGTGCGCAACAATTATGTCTGCCCGGAGATTGAGGTATCGCATACGCTCACGATCATCGAGGGACGCCACCCGGTCGTCGAGCAGATGCAGCGCGACACGCTCTTCGTGCCGAACGACACGCACCTGAACGACACCGACGACCGCGTCGCCATCGTGACCGGCCCGAACATGGCCGGTAAAAGCACGTACATGCGCCAGACGGCCATCATCGTGCTCATGGCGCAGATCGGCTCGTTTGTCCCGGCGCGCAGCGCAACGGTCGGCATCTGCGACCGCGTGTTCACGCGCATCGGCGCGAGCGACGATCTCGCGGGCGGCGCATCGACGTTCATGGTCGAGATGAGCGAGGTTGCCTCCATACTGAAAAATGCGACTGCCGATTCCCTGCTCGTCCTCGACGAGATCGGCCGCGGCACGTCGACGTATGACGGCATGGCCATCGCCCGCGCGGTGCTCGAATACTGCGCCGACCCGAAAAAGCTCGGCGCGAAGACGATGTTCGCCACGCACTACCACGAGCTCTCCACGCTCGAAGGGACGATCCCCGGCGTGCGCAACTATAACATCAGCGCCAAGCGGCAGAACGGCAAGCTGCTGTTCCTGCGCAAAATTCTGCCCGGCGCGGCCGACGAGAGCTACGGTATCGAAGTCGCGAAGCTCGCCGGTGTGCCGGAGAGCGTCATCCGCGCCGCGGACGCGCATCTCAAGGAGCTGAACGCGCAGGGCGCGGCGGTAAATGTGGCGGCGCCCGTAAAGCCCGAAAGCGATCAAGTGAGTCTCGCCGATGTCGGCGCAGACGCCGTAGCCGAGCGGCTGCGCGCCATCGATCCCAACACGCTCTCGCCGCTGGAAGCGCTCCGGCTGCTGTTTGAACTCAAAAACGATCTCGGATAAAAAGGAGAAACCGTGATGAAAAAAGGCGAAAAGTTGCTTCTTATTCTCGGCGCGCTGCTCATCGCGGCGGGCGTGTTCGTCGGCGTGACGCTCGGCTGGGACTATTCTCCCAGCAACTACGCCTACAACGACATCGAGTTCACCGCCGCCGACACGGAGACCGGCGAGTGCAGCTTTGTGAGCGTGCAGCTCAGCGATCTTGAGGTGAACATCTATTCCACGACGGACAAGACCGTCTCGATCGCCGCGCGCGGCGCGAAAACGCCGGATCGCGTGAGCGTCGTGCTCGACGGCGGCGTGCTGCGCATCACGGAGAAAAAGCTCGGTCTTTTCCAGCGCTTTGCCGTTTCGGACGATGATGCGGTCATTCTCCACATTCCGGAAAAGTGGATCGGCACGGTGGACGTTTCGACCCAGTCCGGCGACGTGTACACGAGCGGGCTTACCGGCTCACAGCTTGCGTTTCGTGCGTGGAGCGAATCGGGAACCGTCAGTGCGTCGGAGCTGAAGGTTGCGGGGACGCAGCTCATCACGACGAGCGGGAACATTTTCGTCAGCACGAGCCGCGGCGGCACGATAACAGCTGGCACGACTTCGGGATATATGAATATTTCTGATGCGAAGGCGGAGAGCGTGAGCCTTTCGTCCGCGAGCGGGAGCATTTCCGTGCGCAATGCGGAGCTCACCGGCACGCTGACGCTGTACTCCACGAGCGGGTATGTCGACCTGGACGACGTTGCGGCGGACAGCATCGCTGCCGATACGACGAGCGGCGATTTTCGTCTGAACGAGGTCGATACGCAAAATCTCACGTTCACCTCCACGAGCGGCGATATCTCCGGCGAGCTGCTGCACGCGGACGAGTTCGGCGGCTCGATCCGCACCACGAGCGGCGACATTTCCGGCATCCGCCCGGACGCCGAGGGAACGAGAACGCTCCAGATCGAAACCGTCAGCGGCGACATCGACCTCAATGACTGAATAAATAAAAGCACCCCCCGCGGCAGCGTTTCAAAAACGCCGCCGCGGGGGATTCTTGTTTGTGCGCATCCCCCGGCTGTCAAACCCGCCAGTCGGGGGATGCCTGTTCCGGTAAAATTATTTCCGCACCACGTTCGCGCTGATGCCGCGCATGGCCTCGGCAAGTTCGGCGTCAAGCTTTTCACGCCGGGCGAGATCGCACGCTGTTACCATGCCGACGAGCTTCCCGTTCTCCGCCACGGGCAGACGGCGCAGCTGCTCGCGCGCCATGAGCGCGGCGGCGCTCTGCACGCTGTCGCCCGGCCGCGCCGTTACGACCGCGCGGGACATGACCTCCGAAACGCGCGTATCCGCGGGGTCATTTTCCAGCGCGAGACAGCGCAGCACAATGTCCCGGTCGGTGAGCACGCCGCGCAGCCGCCCGGCGCTGTCCGTTACGGGCAGCGCGCCGAGATTCCAGCGCCGCAGCAGCCGTGCCGCCGCCGTGACCGGCTCATCCTGCCCGACGGTGATGACCCGCGCCGTCATAATGTCCTGAACTTCCATGGTGTATATCCTCCCTGTTCGGTTTTGTTCCTTACAGGGAGTATGGACAATCGGCGCGGCTCTTAACCCGGCGCGGCGAGAGAAGCGAGCATTTCCCCCGCGGCGCGGCCAAAAAGCTCTGCGGCGGCGAGCGCTTCGGAGAGCGTGTTGCCGTTCGTACCGACTTCTATAATGAGAGAGCCGGTCGTATACTGCTGGTTGTACCGCTCCGGCGCGAGATGGATCGGGCGCATGAGCGCGCCGTCCGCCGCCGCCGCCGCGGCCTGCATCGCGAGCGCCAGCTTGAGATTTTCCCGCCAGAGCGGGTGCTCAAGATATTCGTCCGTGCCGCACACGAGCATCACCTGCGCCATACCGCCCGCGGCGGCGCACGTCTTGTATACGGTCGTTTCGTCGCCGATGGCATCACGGTGGACGTCCAGCACGAGCGCAATATCCGGGTATTCGGCAAGGTACGCCTCGATCGACGCCGCAGCACGCTCGTAGGAGCCCGAGTAGCTCGGATAATCGTAGAGTGTGCGGTCGTGCAGCACGCGAAGGCCGTATTCTTCGAGCGCGGCTTGCAGCGCATCGCCTACACGGATGACGGAGCGCTCCGCATCGGTCGTGCGGTATGGGTCGCTTGGCGTATACTCCTCGCCCTCCGCGGGCAGATACGCCTCCGTGCCGTGCGTATGTATGATAAGGATCTGTGGCCCCTCTGCGCTGAGCTGCTGCACAAGCGGTTCGGCCATGAGCGAAGTGATATCCACATCCAAACCGGTTTTATTTCGTATCTCCATGCCCGTGTCGTCCGTAAACGGCACGATCTCCGGCGTCGGCTCGAGGGTCGGCTCCGGCGTGACCTCCGGGGTAGGCTCCGGCGTGGGTTCCGGGGTGGGCTCGGGCGTTGGCTCTTCCGTCGGTTCCATCGTCGGTTCGGCGGTTGGCTGGGGAGTGGGGGCTTCCGCCGGCTCCGGTGTGGTTTCCGGCGCGGAGACCTCTGCCGGGAGGTTGTCCGTGCGGAGCAGCTGCCCGGAAGCGGCCGCGTCGCCGAGCTCCAGCGCGAGCAGCGCCGCGCCGAGCCGTCCGCTCTCATACGCTGCGGCGGCGCGCCCGACCGGCTGCACCAACGTCCCGGCGTTCAGCACGAGCTGCGCCGCCATGACCGCCGCGCACAGCAGCCGCCCCTTCCGGTTCATCGCTCCACCTCCTTTGTCCATGCCTCGCCCATCGATACTAACTATCTTATGGCGCGGCGGCGGAGAATATGACAACGGCTTGTTGACGTCTTTCGTCCCGGCATGGTAAAATTATAAAATATTGAGACGACAGGAGAGCGGGAAAAATGCGGACATGGTGGAATACGTTCATGCTCGGGCGAAACGGCGTGGACTTTCTGAATAAGCATCTGTTCCGCATCGCGGCGGTGATCGCCGGGGTGAATCTGCTGCTCACGTGGCGGATAGGCTTTATCCCGGTTGTTATAGCGGGCTATGCCCTGTTCCGGACGCTCTCCCGGAATCTTACGGTGCGGCAGATGGAGGATCTGACGGCGCGCGAGACCTACGACCGCACGAAGGAAAAGATCACCGGCGCACTGCAGCGGGCAAAGCAGCGCCGCGACTACCGGTTTTTCTCCTGCCCCGGCTGCGGCAGCTATCTGCGCGTGCCGCGCGGCAAGGGGCGCATCCAGATCACCTGCCCCCGCTGCGGGCAGCGGTTTGATCGGAAGAGCTGATGGGTGAGAACCCCTCAGCCTCGTTTCACTCGGCAGCTCCCCTGTTAAGGGAGCCAAGCCGATATACCGCAAACTTACTTGCCTCCCCTTTTAGGGGAGGCGGCAAAAACGAAGTTTTTGACGGAGAGGTTTATCACCATGACCATGGAAGAAATACTCACATCCGGCCTTGCGCAGCTCGGCATCCCGGCGACGGCGGCGCAGCTCTCGCAGCTCCGGGCCTACTATGCGCTGCTTGACGAACGCTCGAAGGTGATGAATCTCACCGCCATTGAGGGCGAGGAGGCCACGGCGCGGCTGCACTTTCTCGATAGCGCCGCGCTGCTTCGGTATGTGCGCCTCTCCGGCAAGACCGCCGCGGACATCGGCTCCGGCGCGGGCTTCCCAGGGCTTGTCGCGGCGATCCTCGCGCCGGACGCGCGCATCACGCTCATCGACAGTCTCCAGAAGCGCGTGTCGTTTCAGCAGGAGGTGTGCGATACGGTCGGTCTCGGAAACGTAACGTGCCTGGCCGGGCGCGCCGAGGAGGAGACCGCGCTTCGCGAGAGCTTCGACGTTGTCACGTCCCGCGCCGTGGCGCGCCTGGCGATGCTTTGCGAGCTCTGCCTGCCGCTCGTGCGCGTCGGCGGTGTGTTCGCCGCAATGAAGGGGCCGGAGCCGGAGGAAGAGGTGCAGGAGGCGGCACGCTGCATCCGCACGCTCGGCGGCGGGAAGCCTAGCATCGAAAAATACACCGTCCCCGGCACAGACGCTGTGCACAGCGTTGTCATCATCCCGAAAACCGCACCCACCCCGGCAAAATATCCCCGCCGGTTCGCTATGATCAAAAAGCAGCCGCTCTGAGATGAATATAGAAAAAGCGAGGCTTATCGAAAAGCCTCGCTTTTTCTATGCCTGTCACACTTCCGTGCGGATCAGATTGCTCTCATCCGGGCGTGTGCCGGAGAGCACCTCGTCGTAAAAATTCTGCTTCCAATCGATATAGGCGATACTGTTTTGCAATTCCTGTACTGTCTCGCGCAGCGCCTCCTGCTTTCGCGCCAGCATCTCCTTGCGTTGCGGAATTGTGGCTTCCCCCTGCAAGCAGAGTTCGAGATATTCCTTCATCTCCTGAATACTCATGCCGCATTTTTTGAGACAGGTGAGGCTTTGGATCCACGCAACGTCCCGCTCGTCAAAGACGCGGCGGTTGTTCTTGTCCCGCTTGACATGGGGGATGAGGCCTTCGTTGCAGTAAAATTTCAACGCCTGATAGGTCATGCCGGTCTCCTTGCAGACCTGCATCATGGTGTAAAGCATGATTTGCCCTCGCTGTTTACAAAGAATTCAAAACTATTCTACCAAACCCTCTTGACCGGTTGTTACAACCGGAAATTATAATCGGATCAAACAACCGGAAGTAACAGGCGCATTGTACCATGTCCTACTTCGTGTCGCAAGGGAGGGTTTTTCTTGAATAACTTCATCTTTGAAAACAAGACCAGGGTCTATTTCGGCAAGGGCGGCGTAAAGGAATATCTCGGCGGCCTGCTCAAAAACTACGGGGACACCGTTATGCTTGCCTATGGCGGCGGTTCCATCCGGCGCAACGGCGTGTACGACGAGATCACTTCCATCCTCCGCGCGCAGGGCAAGCGCATTGTGGAGTTCTCCGGCATCATGCCGAACCCCACGTATGCCAAGGTGCAGGAGGGCGCAAAGCTCGCAAGGGAAAACCGCGTCGATCTCATTCTCGCCGTCGGCGGCGGCAGCGTTTCCGACTGCTGCAAGGTCGTTTCGGCGCAGGCGAAGCTCGACGAGGACATCTGGGATATGCAGTACACGAAGCGCACGTATCCTTCGGAGTTCATCCCGCTCGGCACGATCGTCACAGTGTTTGGCACTGGCAGCGAGATGAACAACGGTGCCGTTATCACCAACGAGGAAAAGAGGATCAAGGGCGCTCTCTGGGGCGCGCAGGCGGAGTTCGCGTTCCTTGATCCCAGCTATACCCAGTCCGTTCCCATGAAGCAGGTCATCTCCGGCGCGTTCGACACGCTGAGCCACGCGATGGAGACCTACTTCGGCAAGCCGGACGAGAACAACCTCTCCGACGATATCAACGAAGCCGTCATGCGCAGCGTCATCCGCAGCACCCGCGTTCTGCTCACCGACCCGGAGAATTACGACGCGCGCAGTGAGCTTGCCTGGGCGTCTGCCATGGCGGAAAACGGCGTGCTGAAGATCGGCAAGGTCACAGATTTTCAGGCGCATCAGATCGAGCACCAGCTCGGTGCTTACACCAACTGCAACCACGGTGCGGGGCTCGCGGTCATCCACCCGGTGCTGTACCGCCACATTTATACGTCCGGCGCGGCGCGGTTCGCGTGCTTCGCGCAGAACGTCTGGGGCATCGCGCCGCAGGGCAGCGACGAGGCGACGGCGGCTGCCGGCATCGAAGCGCTCGCGGCGTTCATCCGGGAGATCGGCCTGCCCACCACCTTTGCCGAGCTGGGCATTCCTGCGGACACAGATTACCGCGCCGTCGCCGATTCCACCAACATCACGGCGGGCTGCTGCAAAAAGCTGTCCCACGACGAAATTTACGACATTCTCTGCGAATGCAAATAAATCAAGGAAACCGCGGAAGAACCCGCCGAGAAAGGCGCCGGACAGCCGGAGGATGCCGGCACGAGCGAATCGACCGTGCAGGAATGGGTCAACGGCCTGGGGCTTTGAAAGGAGGGAGAACATCATGGAATATACAACTCTCAATAACGGCGTCAAAATGCCGATGGCGGGCATCGGCACGTTTCTTCTCTCACCCGACGAGGCGGAAAGCTCTGTCTTGCACGCGCTGCAGGACGGCTACCGCCTGATCGACACGGCGAACGCCTACCTGAACGAAAAGGCCGTCGGCCGGGCGATGAAGCTCTCCGGCGTGCCGCGCGAGGAGATCTTCCTTGAGACAAAGCTCTGGCCGAGCTTTTACGAGCAGCCGGACGCCGTGGACAAAACGCTCGCGCGCCTCGGCACGGATTATATCGATCTCCTGCTCATCCACCAGCGCGCCGGAAACTTCCTCGAGGGCTACCGTCAGATGGAGCGCGCGTATAAGGAAGGCAAGGTGCGCGCCATCGGCCTTTCAAACTTCGTCGGCGAGGACGAGATCGAGGAGATCCTCTCGCTCTGCGAGGTGAAGCCCACGGTGCTGCAAACCGAGCTGCACCCCTACCATCAGGCGCCGGAGCTCAAGGCGTTTCTGCGCGAAAAGGACATCGTGCCGCAGGCATGGTATCCGCTCGGCCACGGTGACAAGGCGCTGCTCGAAGAGTCGGTGCTCGCCGCGCTCGGCAAAAAGTACGGCAAGAGCGCTGCGCAGATCATCCTCCGCTGGCACATTCAATGCGGTACCATCGTCATCCCTGGCTCGAAGGATCCCGAGCACATCCGCTCGAACTTTGCACTCTTCAACTTTACGCTCACCGAGAGTGAAATGGCGGAGATCGCCGCGCTGGATAAGAATAGGCTCTACTACATCCGCACGCCGGAGCTTTTGAAAAAGTACGCAGAGATGATCCCACCGGTGGACGAGCAAAAGTGAAGTGCACTTCCCGTTGATGCGTTTTGATGCATTGTTCATAAAAAGAGACAACCGGCGTGGCCGCGAGGCCACGCCGGTTTCGTCTATTCACTGCGCCGTTTCCGGCGCGCTTTCAGATCTTCACGTGCGGGTTGGTATACTGCCCGTGCGTCTTCGTTTTCTCGCCGTACTGGATGGCAAACTTCGGGCAGCGGTGCAGACAGCCGAGACACATGGCGCATTTCTCCTTGACCCACACCGGCCTTTGGTTTCGCATTTCGATGGCCTGCACCGGGCATTTCTTCTCGCACAGTCCGCAGCCGATGCAGCCATCTTCCACATGGAGGTTTGCCGTGCGCCGTTCCTTGTCGTCGTAGAGCGGCTGCGCGAACCGCTCGGCAAGGAATAGCGGCAGGCGCGGCGGCATATGGCGGTTAGTGCGGCGATCCCGGATGCACTCGATTACGCGGTCGATCTCCGCTTCGGTCGTTTTGGTAAACCTCGCGATCTTTTCCGGCGTGGAGAGATCAAAGATCGGCGTCCAGGTGTCCGCCATACGGATAGAATAGTAAGCGTCGATCTTCCGGTCCCGGATGGCTTTGTTTGCCATCGCCCCGGCCGCGCCGGGCGTTGTCCCGTAGGTGGCGATAAAGTACAGATAGTTTGTCTCAAACGACGCCTTTTCTAAAAATTCCCGGACGATGCTCGGCAGACCCCAGAAATACGTGGGCGAAACGATGCCGATCGTCTCGCCGGTAAAGGTACAGCGGTCATCCCGGAGGCAGTCCACGATGGAGAGCGTTTCCTGCGCCGCGGCCTCCGCGAGCCGCGAGGCAACATATTTGCAGTTTCCCGTTGCGGAAAAATATAGGATCATCTTTGACCCCCAAAATGCGTCCCATGGAGACGGTTCGCGCTGACAACTTTTTTCATGGCCGGTATCTCCGGGAGAAGGTGCCCTCCAATGCGCCGAGCCACGCGGCAAGGCTTTCCGGCGTGGGATCGCGCAGGGCGCGGTCGTAGACCGCGGCGTCGTCCGGCGCAGCCGCGGCCATGCGGCGCAGCGCCTTTTTCGGCCCGAAGTAGTATTCGCCGCGAAGATCGCAGTAGATGCTCAGACTGTCTGTGAGCACCCAATGCAGCCGGTAGTATCCTTCCGTGTCGCCGCGCTCGGTGCGCCGGAGCATTTTCCGGCACCATTCGAGCGACTGTGCATTCTCACTCTCGCTCTTCTGCGGGGCATTCTCGATATAGTCGTTCACCTTGGCCCGGAGCGCTGCGAGCCGCCCGGTTTCATCTTCGATGATCACGCTGTCCCAGAGCTGCAAAAATTCTTCCACATCATACGGCGTATCGAAATACGCTGCGCCGTAAAGCCAAACGTCCAGCTCCGTGCCGAAAAGCTCCGAGCCGTCGTGCCCGGCTTCGCTCTCCGGCAGCAGGAGCAGCGCGTCAAAGTCGCTGTTCTGGTTGTTTGAGCCGTCGGCAAACGAGCCGTATACGGCGATGCCGAGCGGATGATACTTCTCCCGCAGCGCCGAAACGATCGTATCCCGGATATCCATGCGTGCTTCCCCCTTTGCGGTTTATAAAATACCAGAAAAAGCGCCGCGGAGCAAGATGGCGTTCCTGCTCCGCGGCGCTGCCGCTTTATTTTTCGCCGACGACCTGATACATCTCGCCGGTCGAGATAACGTCCGTCACGCGAAGATGCCGCGCGAAGATCGCCGCGAGCGCATCGGCCTCCATGAGGCCGTTGGATACGTGGCTCGCCGCGCCGTGGTGGTGCGCGTCGATGGCCGCGCGCGAGCTGCCGTGCGCCACGGTGAGACGTCCTCCCGGGGCAAGAAGAGCGGCAAGATGCGCGATGAGCCGCTCCGGGTCGGGGAAGTGCGGAAAGGCGTTATAGATGACGATCGCGTCAAAGTTGTTGCCAAGTTCCGCGGTCTCCGCATCGCCGCAGACAAACTGCACATTCTCCTGCGGGAATTTTTCCCGCGCGATGCGGATCATCTCCGGGGATATGTCCACGGCCGTGACGCTTTTGACGCCCCGGCGCAGATAATCGCCGATCAGAACGCCCGTGCCGCACGCGATATCAAGCACGCGGCTGCCCTCGCGCACGGCGGCGTTATCGAGAATGCGGCCGATCTTCTCGTCGCTGCGGATCATGCCGGCGTCCCAGTCTCCGGCGCGTTCATCAAAGAACGCGATCACGTCCTTTTGATCGATCATCCCTGCGTCCCCGCGAAGAACGTGGCGGTGTCGATCTTCTGGTAGCCGCCGAAGCTGTTCGGGCAGGCGTAAATTTCCTCGGAGAGGGGCTTGCCGAGGAACGCGGTCGTGACGCGATCCGTTACTTCGGCCATGTCGATATCCTCAAACCGGTCGGGATAGGCGACCTTTGCGGCAAACCATGTGTTGATGAGCGCAATTTCATAGTTGGTGTAGTAGGCGTTGTAGGCGAGCTGGAGATACGCCTCGCCCTCGCGCCAGGCGCGGCAGGTGTCGAACATCGTGGGATCCTCGGCATAGAGAGGCTTGATGTTCTTCACGGCGGCGGCGTCAAAGATCATGGCGTCCATGTCCTCGCCGAGAGAGACGAACTTCTCCGCCTCGATTGGCTGCGCGCCATTCGCGCCAAGGCCGGAAACGGCGTTTTTCACGTTCGCCACGCGGAAGGAGACATAGTCCTGCGCGGTCATGAGATGGTTCGTCGTGCCCCAGTTGCCAAGACCGCAGATGTAAACGGCGGGCTTGTCCTCCTCGGCAATATCGGCGGTGCGCGCTTCGATCTCGGCGCGCTCGGCGGCGATGAAGCCGATGAGCTCTTCGGCCTTCTCGCTCTCGCCGAAGATCGTGCCGAGGAGACGAAGGCTCTTGTTGAAGCTCTCGTCAAACACGCTGTCCGGCCCGGTCATCAGCGTTACGACCGGCACGCCGAGCTGCTCCTGCAAAGCGTTCTCTTTGTCCGCGTCGCCATAGAGGGAGATGACGATGTCCGGCTCGCAGGTGAGGATCTTTTCGGCTTCGGGGCTCTGGGCGTTCGGCCCGCCGACGCCGCACGAGGGCAGGGACGCAAACACGTCGCCGTAGGCGAGAACGTAGGGGCGCGCAACGCTGTCGAACATCTTCGGGCGCTCGGCAAGCGTTTCGTTATCAATGTCCTCCACACCGCAGAGCAGCGACACATCGCCGATGTAGCTGTAGAGCCGCAGCGCACCCGCACCGATGCACACAACGCGCTGATAGCTGCCCGGTGTTACGGTGAGCTCGCGGCCGATGAGATCGGTAACGGTGATCTCGGCGCTCTCCTCTGCCGGTTCGGCGGTGGGCGCTTCCGTCGCTTCGACCGGCGCTTCCGTCGCCGCCGGGGTTTCGGCGGGAGCGGCGCCGCATGCGGCGAGCGAGAGAACCATCGCGAGCGCAAGCAGCAGAGAAATAAGCTTAGCTTTCTTCATAGTATTTTCCTCCCAGAATGACTTTCTTTCCGTCTACGGTGATGATGCGCGATTTGATATCGAAAACATCCTCGATCACTTCGCTTGTGAGCACGCACTCGTCTCCGGCGTAGCGCACCGCGCCGTCGCGGAGCAGGAAAAACTTATCGCCCAGGCACAGCGCCTGGTTGAGATCGTGCAGCGAGCTCAAAATGGCAACGCCGCGCTGCCGCGCCGCTTTTTTCGCCTCGTCGATGATGAGCTCCTCGTTCGCAATGTCGAGATTGCCGGTCGGCTCATCAAAGATGAGCAGGTGCGGCTCCTGTACGAGCGCGCGGGCGATGGCGATCTTCTGCTTCTCGCCGCCGGAGAGCTCTTCCGCGTTGCGCTCGGCAAGAGCTTCGAGATGCATGTCGGCAAGAATGCGCTCGACGGCCTTGATGTCCTCACGCCCCGGCTGCATGCCGAAGCGGGACACGCGCCCGAGCAGGATCGAATCAAACACGCTCAGCGCGCCGAAATGGATGTGCTGCGGCACATAGGCGATGAGCTTGGCCCGCTCGCGCCGCGGCATTTTCAAAAGGTCCTCGCCGTCGAAGCGGATCGAGCCGCTCTCCGGCGCGGTGAGCCCGAGAATGCATTGAAAGAGCGTCGTTTTGCCCGCGCCGTTTTTGCCGAGAAGGATGCCGATCTCCCCCTCGTTTAAGGTGAGCGAAACGCCCCGGAGCACCGGCTCCGACCGGCGGGAATAGCGAAAGACAACATTTTCCAGCTCTAACATTGGCCGTGCTCCTTTCGCGCAAAGATGATCGCGAGGAAAAACGGCGCGCCGAGCAGCGACGTAATCGCGCCGACGGGCAGCGCACTGCCGCTGCCGAGCGAGCGGGAGAGCGCATCTGCGCAAAGGAGAAGCAGGCTCCCCATGAGCGCCGAGGCGGGAATGGAAACACGGTGATCGTGCCCAAGCAGGCGTTTGGCCACATGCGGGCAGATGACGCCGACAAACCCGATGATGCCGAGAGACGATACGCACGCCGCCGTCATCAGCGAGGCGAGCAGCAGCGAGAAAAAGCGCAGGCGCGAAACGTTCACGCCCATGCTGCCCGCGGCGGCGTCGCCGCTGAGGAGCGCATTGTACCGCCACGCGAGCGCGGAGAACACTGCGAGCCCCGGCGCGGCGGCGCAGAGCATGAGAAGATCGGTCTTATAGGTAGCGCGGCCAAGATCGCCGAAATTCCATACGACCGCGGCGGAAAGACCGACGTCGGTGGCGTAAAACTGCAGGAGCGTGGTGGCCGCCGTCCAGATCGCGCCAACGGCGATACCCGCAAGCACCACAACATTCGGCGAGAACGCCTTCACGCGGCAGAGCGCGAGAATGAGCAGAATGGAGAGCGCCGAGAAGAGAAACGCCGTCACGCTCGCGGCAAACGGGTTCACCCCGGCGGTGTAGCTTGCGAGATTGTTGCCCGTGGAGAGAAAGCCCCCGGCAAAGACGATGATCGAGAGATTCGCGCCGAACACAGCGGCGTTGGATACACCCATCGTAGAGGGCGAAGCCATAGCGTTGGAGAGCGTCGTCTGCATGACGAGACCGGAGACCGAGAGCGCTGCCCCGGCGATGAGCGCCGCGAGCACGCGCGGCACGCGGATCGAGCGGAGGATGCGCACGTTGGCGGCGGAGCCCTTCCCGAGCAGCGCGGCAACGCCGTCCGAAAGGCTCATGCGCGACGCGCCGACGAAAAGGCAGACGAGCGTCATGAGAAGCACCGCGAGCGCGAGCGCGGCAAGGATATACCGGGCGCGGGACTTGGCTTTCATGGCCGTTTGCTCCTTTCTCTTTTTTGCAGGCTCCCTCTTTACGGAAGCTTTTTTCTGATTATAAAGCCATCTGCCGCCGGAGGGAAGCCCCCAGGGGGGATAAAATCTTTTGTGTTTTAGCACGAAAAAGAGCCGGCGGTTTGTCCGCCGGCTCTTGAGCGTGTCAAAAAAGTGTTTTTGACACGCTCTCAAACGAGACCCACTTCGTTGGGCTCTCGTTTGAAGGGGGCCGCGGCTCGCCGCAGCGCACTCGCTGTGCGCCAGCGGCGCACAACTCGCACGTTTGCGAGCCGAGAAGTATTTTCTCCGACGCACATGTCGCCGGAGAAAATGATCAAAACTCTATTTGCGCCTGCGGGCGCAAACTCTGCGAGGCATTTTCGACAGTCTGAAGAGCCGGTGGTTTGTCCGCCGGCTCTTGTCTATGTCTTTTATAGATTCTCCCTTATGCAAGGAAGCCTTTGAGGATGCGGTCCTCCGCTTCCTCCTCGGTGAGACCGAGCGTCTCGAGCTTCAGAAGCTGGTCGCCCGCGATGCGTCCGATGGCGGCTTCGTGGATGAGCTGCGCGTCAAGATCGTTCGCGGCGATCTCCGGCACGGAGCGGATCTTCGCTTCGTCCATGATGATGGAGTCGCACTGCACGTGGCCGAAGCACTTCGCGTTGCCGACGACGCACGGGCGGAACACCTGCACGGAGCCGTTTTTCGCAACGCTGCGGGAGATGACGCGGCCGCGGGAGTTCTCGCCGTTGAGCTCGATGGTCATGTCCGACTCGGCGCGCTGGCTGCCGTGGGTGAGCAGGCGCTCGGTGATGACAACGTCCGCGTCCTTGCCGCAGGCGATGCGCGTGTCGCGCCGCGTGGAGTCAATACCGCCGATCTGGCTCATGTCCATCTGCATCGAAGCGCCCTCTTCGAGATAGACGATCGTCGTGGGGTTCATGACGTTTTTGCCGTTGCCGTCGCCCTCGCCGTAGTGCTTCTCCACGTACTTGACACGGGCGTTTTTGCCGACATAGAACGTATGCACGCCGTCGTGCTCGGAGGCGTCCGAGCCGCAGTTGTGGATGCCGCACCCGGCGATGATAACAACGTCTGCGCCCTCGCCGACATAAAAATCATTGTACACCGTTTCACGCAAGCCGGACTCGGTGATGATGACCGGGATGTGGCAGGTGTCCTTGCAGCCCGGGACAAAGCGAATGTCGATGCCGGGCTTGTCGGTTTTCGTGGTGATGGTGACGTTTTCGGTGTTGACCCGTCCGGCGCAGCCGGAGTCCTTGCGGATATTGAAAGCGCCCTCGGTCTTGCCATCCTTCATGTCGGCAACGATCTCCAGAAGCGCCGTATCGACGCGGTTGAGCTCGCTCATTTCTTCGCCTCCCCGTAAATGACCGGGCAGCCGCCCGTGGTGCTGTGGACGATATCGGTAAAGACCTCGTCGCGTGTGCCGCGGCGCGCGATCTCGCCCTTGTCGATCACAAGGATCTCGTCCGCCAGCGAGATGATGCGCTCCTGATGGGAGATGATGACCATCGTGCAGTCCTGCCGGGCGTGAATTTCCTCAAACGTCTCGGTGAGCCGCGCGAAGCTCCAAAGGTCGATGCCGGCCTCCGGCTCATCCAGGATCATGAGCTGCGGCTGCCGGGCGAGGATCGTTGCGATCTCGATGCGCTTCACTTCGCCGCCGGAGAGAGAGGTGTCCACCTCGCGGTCAAGGTAATCGGCGGCGCACAGGCCGACCTGCGTGAGATACTTGCAGGCTTCGCCCCGCGGCAGGAACTTCTGTCCCGAAGCAATCGTCAAAAGATCCTTCACGCGGATGCCCTTGAAGCGCGGCGGCTGCTGGAAGCCGTAGCTGATGCCGCGGCGCGCACGTTCGGTGATGGAAAGGCCGGTCACATCCTCGCCGTTCCAGAGAATGCTGCCGCCCGTCGGCGTCACAAGGCCCATGATCGCCTTGGCGAGCGTCGTCTTGCCGCCGCCGTTCGGCCCGGTGAGGACGATGAGCTTCTTGTCCGGGATGGTGAGAGAAATGTCCCGCAGTATCTCGGTGCGGCCCTCCGGCGCGTCCACGGAATAGCGAATATTTTTCAGCTCCAGCATGGATGTGTCTCCTTCTTGGCGGTATGCTTGGAAAACTTGCATCTTTGCAGATAAAATGGTATAATATTATGAATTTTCAGCGCACCCGCATAAAATCGTCCCCGCCCGCCAACGGCGGTGCAGGGATAGCACCCAACATTATATAAAGTATTCGCGGGGAATGTCAACCCCGCTCTTCCCGTTCCCGCGCTTTTTCTTTCGGGAACGCCCCGCTTCGCGCGGGGAGAAAGGAGGCAATATGCGAATCAAACCGAAAAACCCAAAGGTCCTCCGCGCCCGGCGCATCATCGTCGGCGGCGTGGCGCTCGCGGCGGTGCTCTTTGTGCTGCTCCGACCGAATTCCGACGGGTCGCTCTCCATGGAGGAAAGTGCTCCCATGCCCGAGACCGCCGCGACCCCCGTTCCGGAGGCCGAGGACGCTACGGGCGAGCTCAACTGGCAGTATCCCCCCGGGTGGATCGATTATTCCGATCTCCCCGCCAAGGACACTCTCGGCGACGAGGAGCAGCCTGGCCTTTCCAACTGGCGGTATCTGCTCGTGAATGGCCTTTCGCAGGAGAACTACCTGCGCGAGAACTACTACCCCGACATGGTCGAGGTAGAAAACGGTTACTTCTTCCAGCGCCGCGCCGCCGACGCGCTCAAGGAGTTTCTCGCCGCGGCACGCGCGCAGGGCTTCACGGTGAGCATTTCGCGCACCTATCTCTCTTACCCCGATCAGAAGACACGCTTCAACGGCATGGCGAGCACGATTTACGATCAGGGGGAGATGTCGCTCGCGGACGCGGAAAAGAAGGTCACCGAGATGGGCTACTATCCCGGCGCGGACGAGCACCAGACGGGGCTCGCCGTCAACTTTGTCGGCGAGAACGCCGAGGCGAAGTTCTCCACCCCCGTGCTGGAATGGATGCGCGAGCACTGCGCGGAATATGGCTTTATCCTGCGCTTCCCCGAGGGGCGCGAGGAATACACCGGCCGTGAACCGGAGCCCGGTCACTTCCGCTATGTCGGCGAGGTTGCCGCGGAATACATCATGCGCAAGGGCATCACACTCGAGGAATTCAAGGATGCCTACGACGAGAGCAAAAACGATCCCTGGGCAAAGAAGGATGGAGAATGAGTGATACTATTGCCGCCGTCGCGACCGGCGCAGGCGTTTCCGCCATCGGTATCGTGCGTGTATCGGGGCCTCTTTCCGTGCCGCTGACGGACGCACTGTTCCGCCCGGCAGACGGGAAGGCCATGTCGCAGCACCGCGATCGGCAGCTCGTCTACGGCGCGCTGCTCGATAACGAGGGGCGGACGCTCGATCTCTGTCTCTGCACGCTCTCCCGCGCGCCGCGAAGCTATACCGGCGAGGATACCGCGGAGCTCCAGTGCCACGGCTCGCCTGTTGTGCTGCGCGCGGCGCTCGAGGCGCTCTTCGCGCTCGGCGCGCGGCAGGCGGAGGCGGGGGAGTTTACCAAGCGCGCCTTTTTAAACGGGCGCATGGATCTCACGCAGGCGGAGGCTGTCGTGGATATCATCGACGCGGAAACGCCTCTCGCGGCGCGCAACGCCGCCAGCCAGCTCGGCGGGGCGATCTCCCGCCGCACGGAGGAGATTTATCAAAATCTCACGCACATCTGCTCGCACTATCACGCGGTACTCGACTATCCGGACGAGGATATCCCGGCGTTCACGCTTGCGGAATATTCCGCCGTGATCGACGGCGCGGTGCATTCGCTGGAAACGCTGCTTGCCACATTCTCGCGCGGACAGTTTCTTGAAAAGGGCGTGCGCACGGCCATTCTCGGCCGCCCGAACGCCGGAAAATCGTCCCTGCTCAACGCGCTGCTCGGCTTTGAGCGCGCCATCGTGACTGACATTCCCGGCACGACGCGCGATACGCTCTCCGAGCGGTGTCTGCTCGGCGGCGTGGCGCTGCGGCTGACCGACACCGCGGGCGTGCGCGAAACAGAGGACGCCGTGGAGTCGCTTGGCGTAGAGCGCGCCATTGCCGCGGCGGAGGAAGCGCAGCTTGTTATCGCCGTATTCGATCTTTCCCGGGCGTGGGACGCCGAGGACGACGCGGTGCTCGCTCTCGCAGAAAAGGCTGCCGTGCGCATCGCCGCAGCCAACAAGAGCGACTGTGCGCCCCAATGGGACGCATCGCGACTCTCGGGGCATTTTGATCATGTCTGCATCGTCTCGGCCAAGGAAAAAACGGGGCTGGACGCACTCGGCGCGGCGGTCGCCGCGGCGTTCCCGATGCCGGAGGCGAATAGCGGCGAGATACTGACGAACGCGCGCCAGGCGGACGCCGTGCGCCGCGCGCTTGAATATCTGCGCGCCGCGCGCGAGGCGATGGCGGCGGGCTTTGCGCCCGATGCGGTGCTCACCGAGTGCGAGGGCGCAATGGACGCGCTCGGCGCCCTCTCCGGCCGGTCGGTGCGCGAGGACGTGACGCAGGAAATATTCTCGCGCTTCTGCGTGGGGAAATAGGACGAGGAAACCTCTCCGTCAAAACCTGCGGTTTTGCTACCTCCCCTAATAGGGGAGGCAAGCGGGATTACGAATACTGACTTGGCTCCCCTGACAGGGGAGCTGTCGCGGCGCGCAGCGCCGTGACTGAGGGGTTTGCCGCCCTCTTTATCAATAAGAGGGAAATAATCTCTGGAAACGATTTAAAAATTTCATTTTTGCTATTGGTTTTTGTCCGAAACAATGATATAATGCGAAACTGATTTCGGGCATAATGATTTGAAAAGCAAATCTACCTCGAAAATCGTCAGCAGAACTAAGAAATTTTATATAGGAGGTTATCCCATGAGCCACAAGTACGTTTACCTGTTCAGCGAAGGCAACGCTTCCATGCGTGAGCTCCTCGGCGGCAAGGGCGCAAACCTTTGCGAAATGACCAGAATCGGTCTTCCCGTCCCCCAGGGCTTCACCATTTCCACCGAGGCGTGCACCAAGTACTATGAGGACGGCCGCAAGATCAACGACGAGATCATGGCCGAGATCATGAAGAACGTCGAGGTCATGGAGCAGATCAACGGCAAGAAGTTTGGCGACCTCACCAACCCCCTGCTCGTTTCTGTCCGCTCCGGCGCCCGCGCTTCCATGCCCGGCATGATGGACACCATTCTGAACCTCGGTCTGAACGACGATGTCGTCGCCGCGATGATCGCCGGCAACCCCGATCCTCAGTTCGAGCGCTTTGTTTACGACTCCTACCGCCGCTTCATCCAGATGTTCTCCGACGTCGTTATGGAAGTCGGCAAGAAGTACTTTGAGCAGCTCATCGACGAGATGAAGGCCGCCAAGGGTGTCAAGACCGACCATGAGCTTGACGCTGCCGACCTCAAGAAGCTCGCCGAGCAGTTCAAGGCGGAGTACAAAAAGCAGATCGGCGAGGACTTCCCGTCCGACCCGAAGGTCCAGCTTTACGAAGCCATCCGTGCGGTGTTCCGCTCCTGGGACAACCCGCGCGCGAACGTTTACCGCCGCGACAACGACATCCCCTACTCCTGGGGCACTGCCGTCAACGTCATGCCGATGGTATTCGGCAACCTGAATGAGAACTCCGGCACGGGCGTTGCCTTCACGCGTGACCCCGCCACCGGCGAGAAGAAGCTCATGGGCGAGTTCCTCGTCAATGCACAGGGCGAAGACGTCGTCGCCGGCGTCCGCACCCCGATGCCCATCGCCCAGATGGCAGAGCAGTTCCCCGAGGCATATGCCGACTTCGTTAAGGTCTGCAGCATTCTTGAGGAGCACTACCGCGACATGCAGGACATGGAGTTCACCGTCGAGAACGGCAAGCTCTACATGCTCCAGTGCCGCAACGGCAAGCGTACCGC
>ENA-UOIY01001033-UOIY01001033.1-human-gut-metagenome-genome-assembly--contig:-P114-NODE-1033-length-34882-cov-12.154162_pt1 | contig 34882 bp, 36 predicted proteins | sample MGYA00242335_ERZ723882 | MGnify/ENA metagenome assembly ERZ723882
GGCGGCGTTGCCGACCGTCATCACGAGCAGATATAAAACTGCGCGGCCGCTCCACGCGCCGCCCATCGTGAAATAGTACATATTCGCCACGCAGTGCTCAAAGCCGCAGAGGATGAACACGCACACGCCGAAAAAGAGCGCGAGATACTTGCCGAGCTCGTGCGGGTTGGAGCGATAGCCCTCCACGCCGATGTAGATCATCACGTTGCAGAAAACGGCGAGGATGAACGCGCCGAGCAGCGGCTCGGAGAGCTTCAGTTCACAGATGCCCTGCGCGCGGGCGCTGAGAGAGGCAAGGCGCGTGCATTTCTCGGCGAGTGCGATGAACGACGTGCCGACGAGATTTCCCAGCCAGATGACCGGCAGCGTTTTGGCGTAGACCATATCGTTATCGAACACATAGCAGACCTTGCCGGTGAACAGATGCAGCCCGCGCGTGCAGACGACGAAAAGGCCGATCGTGAAAAACAGCGACCCGATGACCGTATTTTCCACCGACAGAAACACCGTGCCGCCAAAGGCGATGACCGCGCCGGCAAGGATCGCGGAGAGAAAGATCTTTTTCATGCGGAAACTCCTCCAGACCGTGTGATTGGGTCTATTTTACCGTATGTCAGCGAGCGTTGTAAACGCTTCTCTGTGGAGAGATAAAAAGTCCGCAGAAAATGAGGGTTTTTGCCGCTTTGGCTTAACAGAACGCGGCATTTTGCGCGGCATGGAGGGAGGCTCGCCGTGATTTTTATTGCTTTTCCCTCCCCCGGATAGTACAATGGTCTTACCATCAAATTTTCGGAGGACTTTTCCCCAATGAAACTCATCTCATGGAACGTCAACGGCCTGCGCGCGTGCATCGGCAAGGGCTTTTTGGATTTTGTGAATTTCATCGACGCAGATGTCATCTGTCTACAGGAGACGAAGCTGCAGCCGCATCAGATCGAACTTGACCTGCCGCAGTACCACATCTACTGGAACAGCGCGGACAAAAAGGGCTACTCCGGCACGGCGGTGTTCACCAAGCAGGAGCCTCTTTCCGTCACCTATGACTTTGGCGAGGACATCCACCGCCATGAAGGGCGCGTCATCACGTGTGAATATCCGGACTTCTACCTCGTCTGCTGCTACACGCCGAATTCGCAGGACGAGCTGCGCCGCCTTTCGTACCGCATGGAGTGGGAGGATGCGCTGCGGCAGTACCTCTGCGAGCTCGACACGATCAAGCCCGTCGTGTACTGCGGGGACTTAAACGTCGCACACGAGGAGATCGACCTCAAAAATCCGAAGACGAATCACTTTAACCCCGGCTTTTCCGACGAGGAGCGCGGCAAGATGACGCAGCTTTTGTCCTCGGGCTTTCTCGATTCGTTCCGCACGCTGTACCCCGACAAGACGGACGCCTATTCGTGGTGGAGCTACCGCGCCCAGTCGCGCGCACGGAACGTGGGGTGGAGAATCGACTATTTCATCGTCTCCGAACGCCTGCGCTCCCGCATCGAAAACGCGGACATTCTGTCCGAGGTTATGGGCAGCGACCACTGCCCCGTGCTGCTCGAGCTCAAGGAGGAAGAAAAATGAAACTCAACAAACAGGAAATGACCGGAGGCACGAAGATCACCCTGATCATCAGCGGTGCGGCCATGCTTGCTGGCATTGTGATCGTTGTGCTGTTCGCCGCCGGCGCGCTCGCCCTTTCCGAACAGAGCCGCAACGTGCTCGCGATTGCGATCTCCGCCGCGCTGGTGGTGTTTTCCTACACGCTGTGCAAATCGTTGGGGGTACTTAAAAATCAAAAGAAGTGATTCTCACCCCCACGCCCACGTGGGGAACGGGTAAAAGGGGGATATTCTCTTTCACGAAAGAGAATATCCCCCTTTTGAACCCCCAAGAGAAAGGTTTACATTGCCAGCTTTGGGCTTGAAGAGCTGCACGGCCTGCGGAATCGGGTGCCTGCCATGGGATGGTTCTACACGACTTGGTTTGCTTCTATCTTCGCTGTCGCTTTGCCTGCGATTCGTTACCCTTACGCAATCTCCGTCTACTTTGAATTTTATCAATCTTGCTTTTTCCTGCCAAGGCGGCTTTGCTGCGCTCGCCGCGATATACGCACTATCGGTAGATAGCGATTAGGCTGCACTTGCGCAAGATCAGCAGAGCGGCAGCGGGTAGTAGGAGCAGATCAAATCGTATAGCGGGGCTCAACGCGGCTTTGCCGCGCGCAGATATTGCATTCCGGAGGCATAAAGGTCATTCGCGCCCGAGACCGCCAATCTGAAACCTTTCTCTTGGGGGATCTAAAGGGGGCCATTCTCTTTTGTGAAAGAGAATGGCCCCCTTTTATCACGCCTTGGTGCGATCGTACGAAACGACCACACGACGGTTCGGCTCGGTGCCGATGGAGAACGTTGTCACACTCGGCGTATCCTGGAGCGCGGTGTGGATGACGTGGCGCTCGTAGGCGTTCATGGGCTCGAGGGTGACATTGCGGCGGTACTTCGTCACCTTGCCGGCGACCTTTTCCGCCAGGCGCTCGAGGCTCTGCTCGCGCTTTTCGCGGTAATTTTCCGCATCGACCTGCACGCGGGCGCGGTTCTTCTCGCTGCCGCGGTTGATGCTGTAGTTCGTCAACTGCTGGATGGCGTCGAGCGTTTCGCCGCGGCGGCCGATCAGCGCGCCGAGCTTTTCGCCCTCGAGGAAGACCTTGTAGCGGCCCTTCTCGCTCTCGTAGACCTTGACCTCAGCGGCGGAGTCCATGTGCTCAAGAAGGCCCTTGAGGAACGCGCGGATCTGCTCGCTCTTCTCGTCGTGGCACTCTTCGCCGAAGTCGACAATGGGCTTGGGCTGCGGGGCGGGACGCTCCGCGCGCTCGGCGCGGGGAGCGCGGTTCTCGCGGCGGTCTTCGCGCGCGGGACGGTCGCCGCGTTCGGTACGCGGCTTGTCGTTTGCGCGGGATTCTTTTTTCTGCAAAACCTCGGGCGCGTACATGGGCACGGCCTTGGGCGCAGAAGCGGGTTCAACTTTCTTTTCGGGCTTGGGTGCGGCAGGCTTTTCCACCGGCTTGACCTCTTCGGCCTTGCCGTCGTCATAGCTCACGCGAACGCGCGCGGGCGCGCTGCCGATGCCGAGGAATCCGGCTTTCGCGCGCTCAAGAATTTCAACAGAAACGTCGTCTCTATCCATCTTCAGCTGCGCGAGCGCGCTCTGGATCGCCTCGTCCTCCGTCTTGCCCGTTACGTCAATAAACTTGATCATTCAGACAAGCTCCTTACAATTATTCTCCGTAGTGCTCGGGGTCGTAGGAACGGCCGCGGGCATAGGGGCGGTCACCGACGCGGCCGCTTTCGTTCGTGGAATTTTTCTTTTTCGTGGCCTTGGCAGCCTGCTTTTCTGCGCGCTTTTCCTTCAGCGTCTTCTTTTCCGCCTCCTCGGCGGCGATCTTACGCTGCTGCTCGCGGGCGGCTTCCATGCGGCGCAGACGGTCATCGCGCTTCTGCTTTTCCTTCTCGCTGAGCTCGTCCTCCATGTGGCTCTTATAGTACTTGGTCAGAACCTTTTCCTGGATGGCGTAGAGCAGCGAGTTGACGATCCAGTAGACGCCGAGAGCCGCGGGCAGCGTAAAGCCGATCCACAGCGACATGAGCGGCATCATCCACATCATCATGCGGTTGGAGCGGGCCGCGGCGTCGTTGCCCTCAGCGGCGACGTTGCCGGACATGGAGACCTTGGACTGCAGGAAGCTCAAAGCACCGGAAATGAACGGGATCAGCACAACGCCGATCACGGGCCAGCCGCCGGTGAAGAAATCCTTCCACACATCCCCCGGCATGACCGTGAGGTCAAGGCCGAGGAAATTGTAGTTCACGTTGAGAAGACCGTCAAACTTGCCGGAAAAATCCGCAAAGTTGTCGGAAATGAACTTGGCAAGGCCGATCTCCTCATAGCCCTTGCGCACGAGCTCGGCATTGTAGCCGAGGGTGGTGGCAAGGGTCGTGATCTCCGTCACGACGTCCTTGGAGAGCATCATGAAGCGGCTGAGCGGCTGACGGATGATGGAATACAGAGCGATGAGGATGGGGAAGGGCAGGAAGCTCCAGAGGCAGCCGCTCATGGGGTTGACCCCCTCCTTGGCGTAGAGCATCTGGATCTCATCGTTCATTTTCTGGGGATTGTTGGCATATTTCGTCTGGATCTCTTTGATCTTGGGCTGGAAGAGATTCATGCGCATCATGCTCTTTTTCGACTTCATCTGGAAGGGCAGCGTGATGAGCTTCACGACGATCGTGAAGAGCACGAGAGCCCAGCCGTAGGAGCCGGTCAGCTCATAGAAGGTGCGCAGGACCCAGGCGAAGGGAACGCAAATGTAGTAGCCGATGGTTGACATTCTTCGGTTTCCTCCGTGGTTTTAGGTTCGGTCACGGGACCGGGTCGTAGATTTTTCCGCCCTTGTAGAACGGATGGCACCGCATGATACGCTTGAAGGCAAGCCAGCCGCCCTTGACCGCCCCGTACTTCTCGATCGCTTCGAGCGCGTATTGAGAGCACGTGGGGATAAAGCGGCAGCAGGGGGGACGGTAGGGTGAGATGGCCCTGCGGTAAAACCGGATGAGAAACAGCAGAAAGCGTTTCATGCCTGCGTCTCCCACAAATCGAGCTTTTTGCACGTTTTTTCAAACGCGCGCTTGAGCTCCCAGTAGTCCGCGTGGGCGGCCCTTGTGCGGGCGACGACGATGCAGTCGTAGCCCTGCTTCATCTTCCCCTGGCTCAGGCGGAAAATTTCGCGGATGCGGCGGCGGACGCGGTTGCGCACGACGGCGTGGCCGAGCTTGGTGCTGACCGTGACGCCGAGGCGGTTGTGTCCGAGCCGGTTTTTCCGGTAATACACCACAAGGCAGGACGAAACACCGGACTTGCCCTTGGCATACATCCGGCGGAATTCGTAATTTTCCTTGACGGTGGTGGTGCTTTTCACGCGTGATCTCCCTGCTTTTGCGGATTTCTCCGCATAGCCTGCAAGGGACGGCGATCGAAACACATTCTCATCGGCCGTCCCTCATTGTTTCATGTGTAGCATACGATACGCAAGTTGCTCCCGCTTTAGTGGGTCAGACGGGCGCGGCCGCGTGCACGACGGCGGGCGATAACCTTGCGGCCGTTGGCAGTGGACATTCTCTTGCGGAAGCCGTGCTCCTTGGAGCGCTGGAGCTTCTTGGGCTGATAGGTGCGAGAAGTAGCCATTTCGTTTTACCTCCTGAAAAAATTTTACCGGCAGCACCCCTTTTAGAGACGCTGCACTTACTCGACGGCGGGCGGAGAAAACTCCCCGCGGACCGCAGTTGATAAAAATAGTGCCGTATTGATGCGGCATACGGGGAGTATTATATCGGTTTTGCCGCATTCTGTCAACCAAAAATACAAAAATCGGTGCATATTTCCATTTCCCGCAAAACCTTGTGGCGCGTATCGAAACATGCAACTATCTCTTGTGTTCTTTTGCCTGTTTTTCATGGCTTTTGCACTGCAAAAAACAGCGTTTTATATTTAGAATATGTGTTGCGTTCGTGCGCGTTTTTTGGTATAATGTAGGGAGTAAATTTTCGGCTGTCACAGCCGTTTATTCCAAAGAAAGAAAGGAGCGCTTCCGTGAACTCTGTTGCAGACATCTGGAAGATCGTTCTCTCCCGCCTCAGTCAGGACCTGTCCGAGACGACCATCTCCACGTGGTTCGACGAGGTGGAGGCCGTGTCCATCAAGGACCGCACGCTGTACCTCCACTGCCCGAACGATTTTAAGCGCAGCACGATCGAATCCATGTTCTCTGACCGCATCAAGGATTCCCTGCGGGACATTTACTCCGCCGATTTCGACGTCAAGCTCCTCTCCACCGCGGAGAGCACCGCCCTTTTCGAGCCCGAGGTCAAAAAGTCCACCGCGCTGCTCGACTCCGGCGAATTCACGTTCGACACGTTCGTCGTCGGCGAATCGAACAAGATGGCCTATGCCGCCGCGCGCGCCGTGGCCGACGGCGTGGGGCACTACAACCCGCTATTTATCTACGGCGACTCCGGCCTTGGCAAAACGCATCTGATCTACGCCATCGCCCACCAGATCCGCACGACGCGCCCGTCGGCGAAGATCATCTACATCAAGGGCGATGATTTCATCAACGAATTCATCGAGCTCGTGCGCGCGGGCCGCGGCAGCGAGTTCCGCGCGAAGTACCGCGACGCGGACCTGCTGCTCGTGGACGACGTGCAGTTCGTCGCGGGCAAGGAGCAGGTGCAGAACGAATTTTTCCATACGTTCAACACGCTCTACGAGGCCGGACGCCAGATTGTCCTGACCTCCGATCGCCCGCCCTCTGACATGCACCTTCTCGACGACCGCCTGCGCACGCGCTTTGAGTGGGGCTTACTTGTCGATGTGCAGCCGCCCGATTTTGAAACGCGCCTTGCCATCGTGAAGAATAAGGCTGCGCAGTGGGGCACCGTCATCGACGACGACATTGCCAAGTACATCGCCGAGAATGTCACGTCCAACGTCCGTCAGCTCGAGGGCACGATGAACAAGATTCTCGCCTACCGCGATCTCATCGGCCGCGAGATGGACGCCGACGCCGCGCACCGCGCGGTCGAGGACTTTATGAAAAAGAACGCGAACCTCGCCCCCACGGCGGCCATGATCATCACCGAAACGTCGCGCTACTTCGGCATCGACGAAGAGGTCATCAAGGGCCCGTCTCGAAGCCGCGAGGCCGTCAACGCCCGTCAGGCCGCGATGTACCTCGTGCGCCGCATGACAAATCTGTCGACGCCCGATATTGGCCGCGAGTTCGGCAAGCGCGACCATACGACCGTGCTCCACTCGCTCGAGCAGATCGAAAAGAAGATGAAATCCGATCCCGTCTTCAACCAGACGATCAAAGAGATCACTATTAACATCAACTCCAAAAGATAACAAAGTTTTCCACATTATCCACAGGGTTGTGCAGAGGGAAGCTGTGGAAACATTTTTTCAAAATTTTGGGTGTGGAAAGTGATAGAACTTTTCAACAACCCGCGAGGGATAAATTTTCCTTGCCATTTCGGGCAGAAATTGGGTTTTCCACATTTTTGCGCCCCTACTGCTGCTATTTCTAAAAACTATCCTTTTTCTTTTCCAAAAGAGAAAAAATCATCCGTTTTACGAAAGGAACGCCGCTATGAAATTCTCCTGCGAAAAGCTGCTGCTGCAAAATGCAGTCAATACCGCCTCCCGCGCCGTCGCGGCGAAAAGCTCCATCCCTGCGCTCGAAGGACTGCTGCTGACCTGCGGCGGCGAGAGCCTGACCGTTTCGGGCTACAACATGCAGACCGGCATCCGCACGAAGTTTACGGCCGAGGTCGAGGAGTCCGGCGAGCTGGTCGTCAACGCGCGCCTGATCGGCGAGATTTTAAGAAGACTGCCCGACGACGTCGTGACCTTCACCGCGAACGACAAATTTTTGATCCACCTGACCTGCGGCGACGCGGATTTCGACATCATGGGCCTCTCCGCCGCCGATTTCCCCGAGCTGCCCGAGGTCGAGGAGAAGTACGCCGTCCAGATCGCCGAAAAGACGCTCAAGACCATGATCCAGCAGACGAGCTTCGCCGTTTCGACAAACGAGGCGCGCCCCGTGCACATGGGCTCGCTGTTCGAGGTATCTGCCGAGGGGCTGACCGTCGTCTCCGTCGACGGCTTCCGCCTTGCGCTTCGCAAGGAAGCACTTGAAAAGATCGAGGGCGGCGCGTTCTCGTTCGTTGCGCCCGGCACGGCGCTCAATGAGGTCGAGCGCATCTGCGAGGAGATCGACGAGGTCGTGACCATCACGCTCGGCCAGCGCCATATTCTCTTCGAGGTCGGTGAGACCGAGCTCATCTGCCGCCGCTTAGAGGGTGAATTCCTCGATTATAAGAACGCCATCCCGCGCAGAAACCCCATCAACGTCGTCGTCGACACGAAGACGATGCTCCAGAGCCTCGAGCGCGTGAGCGTCGTCATCAGTGAAAAGCTCAAGAGCCCCGTGCGCTGCCAGTTCGGCGAGGACAAGGTGACGATGTCCGCCAAGACAGCCAACGGCGACGCAAAGGACGTCTGCCGCATCGCGGGCGACGGTCAGGGGCTTGAGATTGGCTTCAACAACCGTTATCTGATGGACGCGCTGCGCTACGCGCCCGCCGACACCGTGAGAATGGAGCTCAACACCGGCATTTCGCCGGCCATCATCGTTCCCGTCGAGGGCGAAGAGAACTTCCTCTACATGGTGCTGCCCGTGCGCCTGAAGGCAAATTGAGAAAAAAACTGAATCCATATCGTATAAAATGGTACAACGATTTCTGATAGGAATCGCTTTGTAAAGGACTTTTTATGACTGACATTACCATCACCACGGAATTTATCAAATTGCAGGACCTCTTGAAGCTGGCGAATTTAGTCGGCACGGGCGGCGAGGCGAAGATCGTCATCCAGAACGGCGACGTTTCGGTCAACGGCGAGGTCTGCACGATGCGCGGCAAGAAGATCCGCCCGGGCGACACGGTCGCCTTCGACGGCAAAGAGCTGACGGTCTCCTATGCGAATTGACGCGTTGGCGCTGCGGAACTTTCGCAATTACGACGCGCTGAATGTCACGTTCGCGCCGGACTGCAACGTCATCGTCGGTGAGAACGCGCAGGGAAAGACGAACCTGCTCGAAGCCATCGTCTATCTCTCGTCTGCCCGTTCGCCGCGCGCGAGGGCGGAAAAAGAGCTCATTTCGTTCGGCAAGAGCGAATGCAGCATCAAGGCGAACGCGTTTGCGCGCAACCGAGATTTTCTGCTCGAGATCGCGCTCGCCGCGGGGAGAAGACGAAAAATTCTCATCAATAAGGTGCCCGTGAAAAAGGGGAGCGACCTCAGCGACGTGCTCGGCGCGGTCTACTTCTGTCCGGAGGATCTGCTGCTGATCCGCGACGGCGCGGCGGCGCGGCGCAAGTTCATGGACGACGCGCTCTGCCAACTGCGCGCGCGCTACGCGCAGGCGCTCAGCGACTATCACCGCGCCTACGAGCACAAGACGCGCATTCTGCGCGACAGCGAGGAGTATCCGTCGCTTCTTGATACTTTGCCGGAATTTGACCTGCGCATGGCGCAGAGCGGCGCGGTCATCATCTACTACCGTGCGCGGTTCTGCGAGCGATTGAAGGAATATGCGGGCATCGCGCACCGCGAATGCTCCGGCGGCAAGGAAGAGCTGGGCGTCGAATACCAGACGGTTTCGACCATTTCAGACCCGCTCGCGCCAATTGAAACGATTTACGACCAGCTGCGCGCGCATCAGGCATCGCACGCGGCGGCGGAACGGGCATCAAGAATGTGCCTTTCCGGCCCGCATAAGGACGATATCGCCGTGACGATCGGCGGCGTGAACGCAAGGCAGTTTTCGTCTCAGGGCCAGACCCGCACGGCGGCGCTGGCGTTCAAGCTCGCCGAGCGGGAGATTTACCGTGAGATCACATCCCGCACACCGCTGTTATTGCTCGACGACGTGCTGTCCGAGCTGGACCCACGGCGGCAGGAGTATGTCTTGAACCGCATTTCAGGTGGGCAGGTGTTTATCACGTGCTGTGAAGAAGATAGACTTGGAACCTTGCTCAGTGGCAAGGTGTTTCACATCTCGCAGGGAGCTGTTGTGTAGCGGCACTTTGTGCCGCAGAAATTAAGTCCCGTGCGTCACGGGACTGCCCCACAAAGGGGATATTCTCTTTTGGAAGAGAATACCCCCTTTGGAACCCCAAGAGAAACACGAGGGGCCTTACCCCTCGACCCCGCTGCATTGGCAGTTTGTAGTTTGAAGAGTTGCACAGCCTGCGGAATCGGGTGCGGTGTACATGGCTTCGCCATGAATCCCTGCGAGTCGTCACCACTCTCAACCGCGCCTTACTATCGTGAGGCGCGAGTGACAGTAGTTGGGCGGCAGACTGCGTTCGGAATGCGGCATTGCTGCGCTCGCCGCATTGATTAGACTGGCGGTAGACGGGGATTAGGCTGTACTTCTACAAAGATGGGCAAAGCGACAGCGAAGATAGATGCAAACCAAGTCGTTTAGATACAAACCTTGGCAGGCACTCCCATTCCGGAGGCATAAGAGTCGTTCAAAATCGAGGCTGCCAATCAGACGCCTTTCTTTTGGACGGGCACCGCCCGTTTTCTTTCCACGGAAAGAAAATGGGGGGTGCATTAACGCGGCATAAATGCCGCAAAACGCTTCGCACCTGTGCGAAAAAGGACCGTGCCCCTTTCGGGCGCGCCACAAGGAGACCTCTATGTACCTGCACATCGGCAACAATGTCATGCTGCCAGAAAAGCACATCATCGGCGTCTTTGATCTCGAGATCACGTCGCAATCGAAGAGAACGTCGGAATTTCTTAGGCGGGCGGAGGATGAGAGCTTAGTCATCGACGCCTGCGAGGACATTCCCAAGTCGTTTTTAGTGTGCGACCACCCGTATCACCCGCAATTGGTTTATCTATCCGAGCTTTCGAGCCAAACACTGCAAAAGAGAATGGAGGAGCATACATGAAGATCCCCGTTGCTTTGACAATGCTGGCAAGTCCCTTTTCCCTTCCCCACAATGAGCGCTGGATACTGCCCATCGCGCTCGGCTTTTTCACGCTGCTGACGGTGTATTTCACGTGGCGGCTCAAAACGGACGAGGGCGACAAGTGGCTCTTTCGGAAGAAAATGAAGGTGTCGGCGCTCTTCTGGCTTGCATGCGAAGTGCTCTGGCAGTTCCACGGTGCGGATTCGACGTTTCCCGTCGGGCCGATCACGGGCATTTTGTTTCTGTACCTAATGAGTCAGGCGTTGGTGTACGGTATTTACTGCATGATTCAAAAGAAAAAAACAACAGCTGCGATGTAAGCGGCTTTCCCATCAAAATAGTGCTCGAGGCAGGGAGAAACGGGCCGGAAAGGGCTCCGACCCGGTTCTTCCTGCCTGATGACGAAAGGAGAACCCAAATGGCAGAAAATGAGATCCTGCAATCCACGGCGGTGGATGAAAACAATGACTACAACGCCTCGGAAATTCAAGTTCTCGAGGGGCTTGAGGCGGTGCGCAAGCGCCCGGGCATGTACATCGGCTCGACGTCGGTGAGCGGCCTGCATCACCTCGTCTACGAAATTGTGGATAACTCCATTGACGAAGCGCTTGCAGGCTATTGTACGGAAATTAAAGTGACGATCAACGAGGGCAACACCATCACCGTTGTGGATAACGGCCGCGGCATTCCAGTCGACATTCAGGCGCAGACGGGCCGTCCCGCGCTCGAGGTCGTCTACACCGTGCTGCACGCAGGCGGCAAGTTCGGCGGCGGAGGCTACAAGGTCTCCGGCGGTCTGCACGGCGTCGGCGCGAGCGTTGTCAACGCGCTGTCTGAATGGCTGACGGTGCAGGTGCACAAAAACGGCAACATCTACGAGATGAAATTCTCCCGCGGCAAGATCACGCAGGAGATGACGATCATCGGCTCGACCGACCGCACGGGCACGACCGTTACGTTCAAGCCCGACCCCGAGATGTTCGAAGAGCTCGAATACTCCTACGAAACGCTGCACACCCGCATGCGCGAGGAGGCATTTTTGAACGCGGGCCTTCGCATCACGATCGAGGATAAGCGCCTTGAGAGTGAAGAAAAGCCCGAGAGCGAGCGCCGCGACTCGATGTGCTACGAGGGCGGTATCCGCGAATTCGTCACGTGGCTCAACAAGAAGAAAGAGCCGCTGCACAATAACGTCATCTACATGAGCGGCATGAAGGGCGATTCGTTCGCAGAATTGGCGCTCCAGTATGACGACGGCTATCAGGAAAATATCCTGTCGTTCGCCAACAACGTCCACACGCCCGAGGGCGGCATGCACGAGACCGGCTTCAAGGCCGCGCTCACGCGCGTTTTGAACGCCTACGGCATCAAAAACGGCATCATCAAGGAGGGCGATAAGGTCAGCGGCGAGGACTGCCGCGAGGGCCTGACCTGCGTCATTTCCGTCAAGCTCACGAACGCGCAGTTCGAAGGTCAGACGAAGGCAAAGCTCGGAAACAGCGAGATCCGTACGCTGGTCGACGGTCTGGTGTCCGACAAGCTGATGCAGTTCCTTGAGGAAAACCCCGTCGTGGCGCGCACGATTTTGGATAAGGCGATGACCGCCAACCGCGCGCGAGAGGCCGCGCGCAAGGCGCGCGAGTCCATCCGCCGCAAGAGCGCCCTCGGCGGCGCGGCGATGCCCGACAAGCTGCGCGACTGCAACGAAAATAACCCCGAGCTCACCGAGCTCTACATCGTAGAGGGTGACTCGGCAGGCGGCAGCGCCACGCAGGGACGCGACTCGCGCTTCCAGGCAATTTTGCCGCTCTGGGGCAAGATGTTGAACGTCGAAAAGGTGCGCGCCGACAAAATTTACGGTAACGACAAGCTCCAGCCCGTCATCATCGCGCTCGGCGCGGGACTGGGCGAGGATTTCGATATCAATAAGCTCCGCTATCACAAGGTCATCATCATGGCGGATGCCGATGTCGACGGCTCGCACATCAGAACGCTGCTGCTGACGTTTTTCTTCCGCTATATGCGCCCGCTCATTGAAAACGGCTATGTCTATGCCGCGGTGCCGCCGCTCTACAAGCTCTCGCGCGGCAAGACGCAGCGCGTTGCCTTCTCGGACGAGGAGCGCGACGCCGTTTCCGCCGAGCTTCGCGGCGACAATCCGAACGCGAAGGTCGACATTTCGCGCTTCAAGGGTCTTGGTGAAATGAACCCGCACGAGCTGTGGGAGACGACCATGGACCCCGAAAAGCGCACGCTCAAGCGCATCACGCTCGAGGACGCAGTGCTCGCGGACGAGACCTTCACGGTGCTGATGGGCGAGAAGGTCGAGCCGCGCAAGGAATTCATCGAACAGAACGCGAAATACGCGGTCAATCTGGACTTTTAAGAGAGGAGGACGAAAAAAATGGCACACAAAAACGTGGATTACAAACCCGAAGACATTCAATTCCCCAACCAAAAGATCGTGCAGAGCGAGCTCGTGCACGAGATGCAGTCCTCCTACATCGAATACGCGATGTCGGTCATCGTCGGGCGCGCGCTGCCTGATGTGCGCGACGGCCTGAAGCCTGTCCACCGCCGCATTCTGTACGCCATGTACGAAGATGGCCTGACGAGCGACAAGGCGTTCAAAAAGTCGGCGACCTGCGTCGGCGACGTGCTGGGCCGCTATCATCCGCACGGCGACGCGTCGGTTTACGACGCGCTCGTGCGTCTCGCGCAGGACTTCTCCATGCGCTATATGCTCGTCGACGGCCACGGCAACTTCGGTTCCATTGATGGCGACCCTCCGGCCGCCTACCGATACACCGAGGCCAGAATGTCGAAGATCGCAAACGAAATGCTGCGCGACATCGACAAGGAGACCGTCGACTGGGACCCGAACTTCGATGAGAGCCGCAAGGAGCCCCGCGTGCTGCCCGCGCGCTTTCCGAACCTGCTGGTCAACGGTTCTTCCGGTATCGCCGTCGGTATGGCGACGAACATCCCGCCGCACAACCTGACCGAGGTCATCAACGCCTGCGTCTGCGTGCTCGATAACCCGGAGGCGACGCTTTACGACCTGATGCAGCACGTCACGGGCCCAGACTTCCCGACCAAGGGCATCATTATGGGCCGCAGCGGCATCCGCGCGGCTTACGCCACGGGCCGCGGTAAGATCATCCTGCGCGCCCGCACGGAATTTGAAGAATTCGGCCGCGACCGCACGCGCATCATCGTCACCGAGCTTCCGTATCAAGTGAACAAGCGCATGCTCATCAAGAACATGGCCGACCAGGTGAACGACAAGCGGTTGGAGGGCATTTCCGACATCCGCGACGAGACCGACCGCACGGGCATGCGCATCGTCATCGAGGTCAAGCACGACGCGAACCCGCAGGTGGTCTTAAACCGCCTGTTCGCCCAGACGCAGCTTCAGACGAGCTTTGCCATCAACATGCTGGCGCTTGTCGACAACCAGAAGCAGCCGAAGATTCTGTCCCTGCGCCACATCATCGACGAGTATCTCGCCTTCCAGGAAGAGCTCATCACGCGCAGAACGCAATATGACCTCAAAAAGGCGCGCGAGCGCGAGCACCTGCTGCAAGGTCTTCTCATTGCGCAGGACAACATCGACGAGGTCATCCACATCATCCGCACGAGCTACGACGACGCGAAGGAAAAGCTCATGGAGCGCTTCTCGCTCTCCGACGTGCAGGCGCAGGCCATTCTCGATATGCGCCTGAAGGCCTTGCAGGGCCTCGACCGCGAAAAGCTCCAGAACGAGTTTGACGAACTGGAGAAGAAAATCGCCTATTTTGTCGAGCTTCTCTCCAACGAGACGATGCTCAAGGGCGTCCTCAAGGACGAGCTCATCGAAATTCGCGACAAGTATGGCGATGAGCGCAAGACCGAGATCCAGGAGGTCGAGGACGAGATCGACATCGAAGACCTCATCGAGGAGGAGCAGTGCGTCTTCACCCTGACCCGCAACGGCTACATCAAGCGCACGAGCGCGAGCGAGTACACCGCGCAGAGTAAGGGCGGCATGGGCAAGAAGGGCATCACCACCCGCGACGAGGATACGGTGGTCGACGTGTTCACCGCCTCGACCCACGACTATATCCTCTTCTTTACGGACACCGGCAAGGTGTACCGCAAGAAGGGCTATCAGATCCCCGAGAGCGGCAAGGCTGCCAAGGGCACAAACATCGTCAACATCATCCAGGTGGAGACGGGCGAGCGCGTGCAGGCGATGATCCACTTCCGCGACCTGAACGCCGAAAATCTGTTCCTCACCATGGTCACGCGCAACGGCACGGTGAAGAGACTGCCGGTCGAAACGCTCAAAAACCTGCGCAACAACGGCATCCGCGCGCTGAACCTCGACGAGGGCGACGAGCTGGTGAGCGTGCGCGAGACGGACGGCGAGCAGAAGATTTTGATCGCCACGCATGACGGTATGGCGGTCGTCTTTGACGAGACCGATGTCCGTGCGATGGGCCGCACGGCGGTCGGCGTGCGCGGCATCAAGCTGCGCGAGGGCGACTATGTCGTTGGCGCCGCCCGCGCCCAGGAGGGCAAGGAAGTCCTGACCATCACCGAAAAGGGCTACGGCAAGAAAACGCCGGTCGAGGAGTACCGCATCACGAACCGCGGCGGTCTCGGCATCAAGAACTACATGGTGACCGAGAAGACCGGCGGCATCGTCGGCGTCAAGGTCGTGGACGGCAGCGAGGATCTGCTGCTCGTCACGCGCGCGGGTATCCTCATCCGCACGCCGGTCGAAGCCATCCGCACGACGGGCAGAGCCACGCAGGGCGTGATCGTCATGCGCTTCAAGGAAGAGGGAGACAGCGTCATTTCCATGGCGCTCACAGAGCATGAGGAGGATGACGAGGCGTAAGGCCTCGGCCCTCTTTTCCGCGCGTCGCGCGGAGGGGTGGCAGCGCCTTTGGCGCTGCACGGGAAAGGGGGCCATTCTCTCACGTGAGAGAATGGCCCCCTTGGCCCCCCAAGAGAACGCAAGGGGCCTTGCCCCTTGACCCCGCACATTGCGGGTTTGCAGCTTGAATGACTGCACACGCTGCGCATTGCACAGCCGTTGGCAGCTCTGCTGCCTTACGGATGTGGCATACCCCTTGCGGGTAATCAGGTGCGGTGTACATGGCTTCGCCATGAATCCCTGCGAGTCGCGACCTGACAGCAACCGCGCCTTACTATCGTGAGGCGCGAGTGACGGTAGTTGGGCGGCAGACTGCTTGCGAAATAGCGGCATTGCTGCGCTCGCCGCATTGATTAGAGCAGAAGAGAAGAAAGACTGCCGAGCTTTAGGCCGACACACAGGCCGCAGCGAAAAGAAGCGTCGCGCTCAAGACCGATAATGTCAGAGCGATCGTCCTGTAATTTTTTGAAGAGAACGGACTGTTCGGTGTTAAGCATGGCAAGAAGTTCAAGATACTGTGAATTGTAATAGGACAAGGATGCCCGATAATCGTCGAGTTCATCTTTTGACAAAAAGCGTTCCGGATGTTCTCCATATCCGGCACGGAACAGGGATTCGTAAAGATGCAGCATACAATAACCTCAACAATAAACGAAGTTTTCTTCATGTTTACTTTATTGTAACACGAAGAAAACTTCATGTCAATAGGAAACAGAAATGAATTTTCCCGAATATATCTTAAAACTGAGACAGGAGCGCGGACTAAAGCAGAGCGATGTTGCGTCGTCGATCGGTGTGACCGTCCGCGCTTATCAGGCGTATGAATACGGAAAAAGTGAACCGCGGATGTCGACGCTCATTGCGCTGGCCGATTTTTATGATCTTTCACTGGACGAATTGGTCTGCCGAAAGGCAGAACACGGTGTGTAACACCAAACTTGCGGAAAAACTCTGCATGTAAACTTGAATTTGCTGGAAAGAAACGCTTCTGTCCACTATAATGAAGTACAGTAGTATATCCGAAATAGACGGAGATTGATGGAGACTGCCGATACGCGGGCAGAGCGACAGCGGAGATAGAAGCAAACCAAGTCGTTTAGATACGACACTTGGCAGGCAGTGCAATCCGCAGGCAAAAAGGCTGTTCAAGGGAAGACATACAATGCAGACGCCTTTCTTTTGGACGGTCACACCGCCCGTTTTCTTTCTCGGGAAAGAAAATGGGGGGTGTGCTATGCAGCAGCGTGACGCGCTGCATTTCCTTTGAAAGAGAAAAGAAAATAAAGGGAGGTCACCATGAGAAGAAACATCCACTATAAGCCCAGCAAGGGCATGAGCGTCTTTTCCGGCGTCATCGCGTGCGCGATGGGCGTGTTCGGCCTGTTTACCATTCCGAGCATCGGCGCGATGATCGGCTTTAAGGCCATTTGGTGCCTGATGACGTTCGGCATGGGCATCTACAATTTTCTGCTCGCGGCGGGCGTTGTGAAGTACAACGGCGGTTATGAGATCACCGACGAGTCGGACGATGGCGCAAAGGGCGGCAAGTCCGACGCCGAAGCGCGGCTCGAGGAATTGCAGACCCTTTACGACCGTCGGCTCATCACGGAAGAGGAGTATCAGGAAAAACGCAGGGACATTCTGGACCGACTGTAAGAGAAAGGAGCGCGGACAATGGAAATTTTAGGCCTCATCATTATCGTACTCATCTGGGTTTTTAAGGCGGCTGCCGCCAACGAGGACAAAAAGGTCAATGATCGGGAAACGGGCAGCGTTTCGGTATCGCCCGACGAGTTGATCAAAAAGGCCAAGCGCACGGTTGAAGATCTTGATGCGCTGCGCGGGCAGACGGAAAAAAAGCGCCCGAGCCCGACGGAGATCAAAGCGCTCCACAAGCAGCACCGCGCCGACGAGTGGGAGAGAAACGAGCAGCGCCACGCCGATGAGCGCGCGCACAGCGAAAAGCGCTGGGAGATCGCGCGCAGGAAGCAGGTCGACAGCGGCGAGGTGCATTCTGTCCACATGGACAGCTGCGAGGACCGGCTTGAGAGTTTGAAGGTCTTATATGACGCGGGCATTCTGGACCGCGAGGAATACGCCCAGCGCGTCGCGCGCGTCAAGCGTCAGCACGCGCAGAGCGGCAGTTATTGAGCAAAAAAGGAAGCGAACACACCATGTATGACGAACTGACACAGGTCGACATTGACAAGATGAAGGCAGAGCTGGAGCACCGCCGTTTGGAGCTTCGCCCCAAGCTCATCGAAGATGTGCAGACGGCGCGCGCGTTCGGCGACTTGAGCGAAAACTACGAGTACAAGGTCGCCAAGCAGGAGAAAAACCGCAACGAGAGCCGCATCCGTTACTTGGAGCGCATGATCGCGACGGCGAAGGTCATCGAAGTGAACGAAAAAGAGGGCACCGTCGGCCTTTTTGACCACGTGGTGCTCTATAACGAAAAACTGGGGAAAGAGCAGAACATCCAGCTCGTGACCACCCTGCGGCAGAACGCGCTCAAGGGCCTCATCAGCAAGGAATCGCCCGTCGGCAAGGCCATCCTGGGGAAAAAGGTCGGCGACCGCGTCGAGATTGTCGTCTCGCCGGAAATGAAGTACACGGTCGAAATTCGTTCGATCACGCCGGGCGAGGACGATGCATCGCTCGAGATCAGCTCTTATTGAGGGAACGCATGAAACAGGTCATTATCTATACCGACGGCGCGTGCTCGGGCAACCCCGGCCCCGGCGGCTGGGGCGCGGTGCTCAAATACGGCGCGTATGAGCGCGAGCTCTCCGGCGGCGAGGCGAGCACGACGAACAACCGCATGGAGCTCACCGCCGTCATCGAGGCGCTGCGGCTCTTAAAAGAGCCGTGCGTCGTGGAGCTCTATTCCGACTCGCGCTACGTCATTGACGCGCTGGAAAAGCGCTGGGTCTACGGCTGGAAACAGCGCGGCTGGGTCAAAAGCGACAAAAAGCCCGCGCTGAACGTCGATTTGTGGGAGCAGCTCTTGTCCCTCATCGCCCGGCACGAAATGCACTACCACTGGGTCAAAGGCCACGCGGAGAATGAATACAACAACCGCTGCGACGAGATGGCGGTGGCAGAATGGCATAAGTTTAAGTGAGGGATAGCGTGGCCTTTCGCCGGAAGTCCGGCGGCGCGAGCGGCGAATTCACTTCGCCGCCGTAAGACATGCAATAAAATAGGGTTCCCGCGCGGCCTGCCGCGTGGGAAAATAATGCCGCGACGGTGAATCAGTTTAAGTAAGAATAAAACCAACGACAATTACAGAAAGAAGGTTGATTCCGGAGAAGACGGTTGGAAAGCTCAGGCAGGGCTGGGGCAGCATTTGCTTCCTTTTAGCGCCCTGGTGGAAGTACGGCAAGACCTTAATGGTCGGCTCGTTTATCTCATCGGTGCTGTTTGTGCCGGCGGCGGGGTATTTTTCCGCGACGCTGGCGCAGGCGGTGATCGAAATGATCGAAGCGGGAAAGCCGTTTGAAGCAGCATTTTTGACGGGCCTGACATACCTTTTGCTCGCGCTGGCGCTCAATCTGCTCCACGCGGTGTACGAGGATTTTTACCTCCGGTGGAAAAAGCAGGAGATCGAGGGGACGATCGAGCGGTCAATCTACGAAAAAGCCCTGATGGTCGACTACCGGCACTTTGACGATCCGAGCTATTTCGACAGCTACAAGCTAACGACGGAGAAATTTGCCTCGCAGTCGTCGGAGACGCTGCAAAATCTCTTCTCGCTTTTGAGCGGCGTCGCGAAATGCATTGTCTACGGCGCGCTGATCGCGTCGCAGGGCATTGCGCTGCTGCTCATCGTTCTGGGCTGCTCTGCGTTTGTCGCGTATGCGCAAATTTACTGGAGCAGGGTGTCCGTGGAGCGTGAGACGGCCATGGTCAACGACCAGCGGAAGGCTGACTATCTGCAGCGGCTGTTTTTTGACCATACGGCGGTCGCCGACCTGCGCGCGTCAAACATCAAAAAGCCGCTTTTTTTGCTGTTCGACGGCTCTGTGAAGAGCAGGGCCGCGATCTATCGAAAATACGGCGCAAAGGAATTTTTGACCGATATTCTGGCGAACCTCGCGCAGCTCGGCACGACGTTTGCCGTGCCGGTCTATGTCGCATGGGGCGTGATGTCTGGCAATATCGGCGGCATTGGCGTCTATGCGACGCTGATCGCCTCGTCGCTCGCGCTCAAGGAGGCGCTCAACGCGCTCGGCTGGTGGAGCTCGCAGGTCGCCTTAGGCGTTGCCTACGCGCAGAAGGTGCAGCGCTTTTTCGACACAGATTCGACCATCGAAGCGTCGACAGACGGCGAAAAAGCGCCGGACGGCCCGTTTTCCGTCCGATTCGACCATGTGTCCTACCGCTACGGCGGCAGCGATGAGTTTGCCATCCGTGATCTGAGTCTTGCCATCGCGCCCGGAGAAAAGATCGCCATCGTCGGCGAAAATGGCGCGGGGAAGACGACGCTCACAAAGCTCCTGCTCCGCCTGTACGACGCGGACGGAGGAACGGTGCAGATCAACGGCCGCCCGATCGCGGACTATGACGTGAGCACGCTGCGCGGCAGGATCGGCATCGCGTTTCAGCAGTCCCGCCTGTACGCGCTGTCTGTCCGCGAAAATATGACGGCCTACGCCGACGCGGACGATGCGCGGCTCAAATCCTGCCTTGAGGAGGTCGGCCTGCGGCTTTCTCTGGACGCGCAGGTCACGAAGGAGTTCGACGAAAACGGCGCGGTGCTCTCGGGCGGAGACGCGCAGCGCCTATGCCTGACGCGGCTGCTGCACAGCGAATTTGGGCTGCTCATCCTCGACGAGCCGTCCAGCGCGCTGGATCCGATCGCCGAGTACCGCATCGCAAAGCTGATCTTCGACCGCTCGCCGACGACCACCGTCATGGTCGCGCACCGGCTCTCCACGGTCGTGGACGCGGACCGAATTTATCTTCTCTCCGATGGAAGAATCATAGAATCCGGCACGCACGCGGAGCTGATGGCGCAGAACGGAAAATATCGGGAAATGTTTTTAAAGCAGGCCGAAGGGTACTTGAAAGCTTAGCGGAAGTGTGGTACAACAAAAGCAAATTTTTTCTCAGCAGGGAGGGGAGCCTTCCCGCTTTGCTGAAGTAATATGAAGGAGCAAAAGACTATGGCAGAATTCAACGCAAAGCAGCAGCTTCCGGGACTTCTCGACTGGATGCGCGCGCAGATGAAAGCCTGCGGAGGCAAGACCGCCGTCATCGGCATTTCGGGCGGCAAGGACAGCTCCGTCACGGCGGCGCTGAGCGTGGCGGCCTACGGTCGCGAGAATGTTGTCGGCGTGCTGATGCCCGACGGCGTGCAGCCGGACATCGACTATTCCAACGGCCTTGTCGACGTGCTGAACATCCGCCACTACACGTTCAATATTCACGGCGGCACGAGCGGCATTCTCGACGAGATGGCGCGCGTGGGCATCGAGGCGAGCCGCCAGACGAAGGTGAACCTGCCGTCCCGCATCCGCATGGCGACGCTGTACGCCATCGCGCAGAGCGAGGAGGGCGGCATCGTCATCAACACCTCGAACCTCTCCGAGGACTGGGTCGGCTACTGCACGATCTACGGCGACAGCGCGGGCGCGTTCTCGCCGCTCGGCATGTATACGACCGAGGAGGTCATCGCGCTGGGCGCGGAGCTGGGTCTGCCCGAGCGCTTCCTCATCAAGCCGCCGTCCGACGGCCTGACCGGCAAGACGGATGAGGACAACCTCGGCTTTACCTACCACGCGGTGAACGAGTACATTCGCAAGGGCGAGGTCGACCCCGCCATCAAGGAGCAGATCGACCGCAAGCACAAGGTGTCGAGATTCAAGTTCCAGACGCTTCCGGTGTATCAGAACGGGCTGCCGATCGTCCTGCCGGAGGAGACGGATTATTATAATCCGAATAAGAAATAATAGCAGCGCGAAGCGCTGCACCTTGCTCCCGCGCCGCGCAGGAGTGTAGCAAAGGGGGTATTCTCTTTCCGAAGAGAATACCCCCTTTAAATCCCCCAGAGAAAGGCGAGGGGAGAACCCCTCGCCCCCCGACATTGGCAGATTTAGGCTCGAAGAGCTGCGCAGCCTGCGGAATCGGGTGCGGTGTACGTGGCTTTGCCACGAATCTCTGCGAGTCGTTAGCGGTATCAACCGCGCCTTACTACCGTGAGGCGCGAGTGACGATAGCACGGCGGCAGACATCTTGCGGGCGCGGCATTGCTGCGCTCGCCGCGCGGGGGATGAAACAGATGTTGCAATCTGTCGGAACTTATGATACGGTAATAACAAGGCGCTGCACGAACGGCAGGCGGTTGGCTACATCCTCCGAGAGGAGGTGGTAGATATGCCTATTACGATCACGTTACATATCTTTGGATATGTGGTCACGATCCGTATAAAAAGCGAAAACCGCCACTCGGCCAAGTGACGGTTTCTCATTTTGAGTTTTCCTAACTTTCCGGGCTGACCGCTTGTCGCAGCGCCCTTTCTACACTCATTATAGCAAATTCTCCCGCGCTGTCAAGCGACAGTGCGGGCTTTGCTTTCATCGGCCTTATTTTTGCCAAATCTCGCAGCTATCCGGTGCGTATTCCAAAAGCTGCGGGCAGCTCACAGAAAAGAACGCTGTTGAAATAGAAAAGCAGCGATCCCACCCGCGGCGAGCGCAGCAATGCCGCCAGCAGGCAGTCCGCCGCTGTGCCATCGTCACTCGCGCCTCACGAAGTAAGGCGCGGTTGCGAGTGGTGACGAAATGTAGGGACCCGTGGCGAAGCCACGTACACCGCACCCGATTCCGCAGGCCGCGTAGCTCTTCAAGCCTAAAACTGCCAATGCAGCGGGGTCGAGGGGTAAGGCCCCTCGTCCTTTCTCTCGGGGGTTTAAGGGGGATACTCTCTTTCGAGAAAGAGAGTATCCCCCTTCTCCGTGCAGCGCCACTGGCGCTGCTTTCCCGGTTCCGCGCATCGCGCGGATAAGCCAGTGCCCCTTTGGGCACAAAAAAAGAGCCATCCTTTCGGATGGCTCTCATTTTCGCTCGATTAGCCAACGCTGTTGAGCTTCAGGGTCAGCGCGCTCTTCTTGTGCGCGGCGTTATTCTTGTGCAGAATACCCTTAGCAGCAGCCTTATCGACAGACTTCACTGCGACCTTGTAAGCGCTCTCGGCCTCGGTGCGATTGCCTTCAGCGGCAGCCGCCTCGAACTTCTTGAGTGCGGTCTTCAGTGCGGACTTGTCGGCCTTGTTGCGCTCATTACGCACACCAGACACCTGAACGCGCTTCTTGGCAGACTTAATATTCGGCAAACCAAACACCTCCTCCGGTTGGAATTCGCGCCGGCGGACAAAAAATCCACCGTGCAGAATGGTATTTTAGCAAAGAATGCAAGAAATTGCAAGCATTTTTTTGAAATTTTCTGATTTTTTTGTATGACACAAAACTTTGTGGATAAAATAGGGAAGGAAAACAAGATTTAGTAAAAGGAGAGAGGCAAAATGCTCCAATACCGCACCGATCTTGCCATGGAGGCGCACGAGCTGCTCTGCGCGAAAAGCCGCGCGCAGACACTCTCCGGCGTGGACAGCCGGACGGTTTTTCGCCGCGGGTGCAGCGTGACGAGCGTGCGCATCAACACCGAGGGCGCGGCGCGCCAGCTCGGCAAGCCCCGCGGGCGGTATGTGACGCTCGACCTCTCGCCGCTGCAAAAAAACGCGGACGATGTGCTCGAGCGCGCGTCGCGCGCCGTGGGGGCGGAACTCAGGGCGCTGCTCGGCGAGAATGTGAAAAGCGTGCTCGTCGCGGGACTCGGCAACGCGAATATGACGCCGGACGCCATCGGGCCGAGGAGTGCGGAGCATGTGCTTGTAACGCGCCATCTGCGGCAAAACGGCGCGTTTTCCGCATTTTGCTCTGTCAGCGTGCTGACACCGGGGGTTTTGGGCCAGACGGGCATTGAGGCGATGGAGACGCTGCGCGGCACGGTGCGCGCGGTGCAGCCCGACGCGGTCATCGCGATCGACGCGCTCGCGTCCCGCTCGCTCATGCGGCTCTGCTCCACGGTGCAGCTCTCTGACACGGGCATCGTCCCAGGCAGCGGCGTGGGCAATCACAGGTGTCCCCTCAGCCGCGATACGCTCGGCGTGCCGGTCTACGCCATCGGCGTTCCCACGGTCGTCGACGCGGCGACGCTGACGCTCGACGTGCTCGAAGAAGCAGGCAAATCGGACGTCGATCCCGCCGCCCTGCGCGGCCACGAGACCGTCATGGTCACGACGCGCGACATCGACGCGCAGATCCGCGAGCTTTCCCGCATCATCGGCTACGGCATCGACCTTGCGCTCCAGCCGCTCGATTTTTCCGAGCTCTGCGCGCTCATGGGCTGAAGATGTGCAAAATTTCCGGTGGTATTCATAATTTGTTTACAACCGATTCAAACTTTAGCCAAGATTGACTGGTATCTTAATACTTGCAAAGGGGAACGATCCCCGATGTGATTTTCTCCCTCCTAAAAATACACACACAACACAGCAAGAAGCCCTCGCCGATCCCGGCGGGGGCTTTTTGTTTCCTTTTTTCTCTTTTTCGCACAAGTGCAAAGGAAGCTGCGGCACTGGTGCCGCGGGGAGAGCAGCGCTTAGCGCTGCACGGATAAAGGGGGATACTCTCTTTCTTGAAAGAGAGTATCCCCCTAAACCCCCGAGAGAAAGGACGAGGGGTCTTGCCCCTCGACCCCGCACATTGGCAGATCGGCACTTGAAGAGCTGCGCGGCCTGCGGAATCGGGTGCGGTGTACGTGGCTTCGCCACGAATCTTCTGCTATTCGTTGCCGATATCAACCGCGCCCTACTCCGTGGGGCGCGAGTGACGGTAGTACGGCGGCGGACTGCCTGCGGGGGCGGCATTGCTTCGCTCGCCGCGGGACGGCAAAAAACCGACCGCATCAGCGGTCGGTTTAGTCTTCGGTGAAGCGGAAGAGGTCGTTGGGGGTGCATTCGAAGATCTGGCAGAGGGCTTCGATATTTTCATAGCGGATGGATTTCGTTTCGTTGTTGACCATGCGGTTGAAATTCTGATAGCTCATCCCCAGCTGGTGGTAGAGCCAGTATTTCGTTTTGCCCTTTTTCTCCAGCAGGGACAAAACATCTAATGTTACCATATCTGATGCTCCCATTCTCTCATGTTTTCATCAGTCTATGGCAGTTTTTCTCTTGACATATAGACTAATACATTAGATAATGTTTACATCAGATATTTAGGAGGAGAAACGCATGGAAGACTACGCAAAGCTGTATCATTTACTCTTCAACGCGATCACAGACGCGTTGGAACAAATGAACGCCCAGAACTTCGGCAGCGCTAAAGAAACCCTCGTCTCCGCCCAGCAAAAAGCAGAAGACCTCTATATCACAGCAGAGAACTAAAAAGCGGCACCTCAAAGCGGCGAGCAGAGCAATGCCGCGCCGTCAGAAGGGCGGGGTGGATAATCCAAAAAGGAGGGGCCTTGCCCCTCCCTTTTGGTCGTTAGGGGTGCAGGGGCGGGATCGAAACGCCCCTGCCGTTCTCTTAGGGGTTTAAAAGGGGACCTTCTCTCACGTGAGAGAAGGTCCCCTTTTATCACCGCTTGTCCTGTAAGGACAAATAATTTACAGATACTTCTGCATGCCGTCGGTGGCGAGGGCGGGGTCGCCGGAGACGGAGATGGTGAACTTGACGCCGGTGGCGTTGCTGAAGCGATCGAGCTCGTTCAGGAAATCGTCGGCCGCCTGGTTGCACTCGCCGCCGGTGATCTTGAACAGGTTGTCGATGAAGATGTGGGAAATATCGTAATTGCCCGCGTACAGGCCGAACAGGAAGCCGCGCAGGGCCTCGTAGTTGGACAGGTCGTACTCGTAGGCAGAGATCAGACGAACGTGATAGTGCAGGTCAAAGGTCATGGTAGACTTTGCCTCGACGCAAACGACGCTGCCGTTATCCTCCTGCGCAGTGGTATTGATCATTTCGATCAGCTTCTTGGTCTTACCGGTGCCCTTTTCACCCATGATGAGTCTGACCATAGAAATCACTCCTTTCAATAGATCCCCGCCTCTTTTGCGGGGGATGGTCTTTCTGATGGCATCAGCATAGCATAAATGAAACAAATTTGCAATGCTGAATGGAAAGTTTCAGGTTTATTCAAAAAATTCAGCGCAGGCGCTTACGCAGCTCCTCGCCCATTTCCTCGTATCCGGGCTTGCCGAGCAGCGCGAACATGTTCTTTTTATACGCCTCCACGCCCGGCTGGTCGAAGGGATTCACGCCGAGGAGGTATCCGCTCAGCCCGCAGGCATATTCAAAGAAGTAAATGAGCTGGCCCATCGTGCGGGCGTTGTTCTCATCGAGGTTCAAAATGATGTTCGGCACGCCGCCCTCGACATGGGCAAGGAGCGTTCCGTCCATCGCCTGACGGTTGATGAAGTCCATCGTCTTTCCCGCGAGGAAGTTGAGCCCGTCGCCGTTCGCCTCGTCGAAGGGGACGCGCATCTGGTTTTCCGCGGGCGCAAAGCGCACAACGGTCTCCATCAGCATGCGCTCGCCCTGCTGGATGTACTGGCCCATCGAGTGCAGGTCGGCGGTGAAGTCTACGCTCGCGGGGAAGAGACCCTTTTCCTCCTTGCCCTCGCTCTCGCCGTAGAGCTGCTTCCACCACTCGGCCATGAAGCGGAACGCGGGCTCAAAGCACGCGAGAAGCTCCACCTTCTTGCCCTGACGGTAGAGCTCGTGGCGCATGGCGGCGTACTGCCACGCGGGATTGCTGTAATCGTTTTTCGAGCAGAGCGACATCATCTCCTGCGCGCCGCCCATGAGTTCATCCAGATCAACGCCCGCGACGGCGATGGGAAGAAGACCAACGGCGGTGAGCACGCTGTAGCGTCCGCCGATGTTGTCGGGCACGACGAATTCCTCGTACCCCTCCTGATCGGCGAGGGACTTGAGCGCACCTTTATGCGCGTCGGTCGTGGCATAGATGCGCTTCGCGGCCTCTTCCTTGCCGTATTTCTTCTCGAGCTTTTCGCGGAAGAAGCGGAACGCGACGGCGGGCTCGGTCGTCGTGCCGGACTTCGAGATGACGTTGACGGAAAAATCGTCGTCGCCGATGAGCTCTGTCACCTCGCGCAGCGCGTCGGAGGAGAGGCCGTTGCCGATAAAGTAGATGTTCGGCGTGGACTTCTTCTTTAAGTTATAGTTCGGGGAGCAGAGGCATTCGATCACGCCGCGCGCGCCGAGATAGCTGCCGCCGATGCCGATGACGACGAGCGCCTTGGAATCGCCCTGAATCTTCTTCGCCGCGGCGAGGATGCGGGCGTACTCGCCTCTGTCATAGTCGCGCGGGAGCGTGACCCAGCCGATGAAATCAGAGCCCTTGCCGCCGCCGTTTTGCAGCCAGCCCGCCGCGCGCTCGAGACGCGGGCGCAGCGCCGCTTCATACGGCAGCGAGAGAAACGATGCGGCATGGGAGATATCAATAGACAGCATAAAAATGGCCTCCTGCGATCAAAAATTCTTGCTTGCATTGTAGCACACGGCAAAAAAAGAAACAAGCGTAAAGCGGGGAAAAACGGGAGGCAAACACCGCGCTGCCGTCCAGAAACCGTGAAAACTGTGGAAAGCGGCAAAAAACGATTCGCTTTACCGCTCCATCTTTGTAAAGTGTGCGCATTTACTGTCGCGCGTTATTGTGTTATCGTGTTACCACACTAAATCGAACGGCCAAGCGCCGGAACTTACAGGAGGAAGAAACGATGAAAAAATTCTTAGCCATGGCGCTTGCCGCCGTGATGGTACTGGCCCTTGCCGCCTGCGGCAGCAAGAACGACACCGCCGACGATACCGGTGATGCGCAGGACGCGCAGGGCGGCGAGACGCAAAAGCTGATCGTCGGCTTTGATGCCGAGTTCCCGCCGTTCGGCTTCATCGCCGCCGACGGCACGTATGACGGCTTTGACCTCGCGATGGCGAAGGAGCTGTGCGCGCGCCTCGGCTGGGAGTACGAGGCCGTGGCCATCGACTGGAACAGCAAGGACGCCGAGCTTTCGAGCGGCACGATCAACTGCATCTGGAACGGCTTCACCTACACCGGCCGCGAAAATGACTACACGTTCTCCGACCCCTATGTGGATAACTCCATCGTGATGGTCGTGAAGGCCGACAGCGGTATCACCTCGCTCGCGGACCTCGCCGGTAAGAGCGTGATGGCGCAGGCCGCGTCCTCCGCGGCCGACGCGATCAACGAAAACGAGGACTTCAAGGCGTCGCTCAAGGAGGTCGTGGAGCTCGGCGATTACAACATGGGCTTTATGGACCTCGCCCAGGGCACGGTGGACGCCGTGGCCGCTGACCTCGGCGTTGCGCAGTATCAGATCGCGAACAACGACGGCGACTATGTCATCCTCGACGAGCCCCTCTCCACCGAGCAGTACGCCATCGGCTTCCTCAAGGGCAACACCGAGCTGCGCGACGCGGTGAACGCCGAGCTTCTCAAGATGGCCGAGGACGGCACCATGCTGGAGATCGCGCAGAAGTACGTCGATCAGGGTCTCGTGCTCGACAGCCTGTGCCTCATCAAAAAGTAAAGACGATCACTTCGGGCGACTGTAAAAACCGATCATTGATTCATAGGTGCCCATCCTCTTCTCAGGGAGGGAGCGGGGGCGAAAGCCCCCGCTTTTTCCCACTTATGACCGAATAAGGGAGAATCATTCCATGACTGTATCCACGATGCTGTCCCTGCTGTCGCAGGGCTTTGTCACATCGCTATTGATCTTTGCGCTGACGCTGCTATTCTCGATGCCGCTGGGCCTTGCGGTGATGTTTGGCCGCCGCAGCAGATTGACGCCGCTGCGCGGCTTCATCAAGGCGTATATCTCCATCATGCGCGGAACGCCGCTGATGCTGCAGCTGATGGTCGTCTTCTACGGGCCGAAGCTTCTGCTCGGCGTCACGGTGCCGGGCAACTGGCGCTTCACGGCGGTCATCGTCGCGTTCGTCATCAACTATGCGGCGTATTTTGCCGAGATCTACCGCGGCGGACTTGAATCCATCCCGCGTGGGCAGTACGAGGCCGCGCAGGTGCTCGGCTACACGAAGGCGCAGACATTTTTCAAGATCATCCTGCCGCAGATGGTCAAGCGTGTCATCCCTGCGGTGACGAACGAGGTCATCACGCTGGTGAAGGACACGTCGCTCGCGTCCGTCATCGGCACGGTGGAGATGTTCACGCGCGCCAAGCAGATCGTCGCCTCGCCGAATACGCCGGGCATGCTGGCGCTGGTGGCGGCGGGGGTGTTCTACTATGTCTTCAACTATGTGGTCGCCTTCGCCATGGAAAAATGGGAGCAGGCGCTGCGCTATTACCGCTGAAAGGAGGGGAGAGCAATGGCAGTTTTTGAAATGCGGAACGCTAAAAAGGCGTTCGGCGCGCTCGAAGTCTTAAAGGGCGTGTCGCTCAAGGTGGAAAAGGGCGAGGTCGTGTCGATCATCGGCCCCTCGGGCGGCGGCAAGTCGACGATGCTGCGCTGCGCGACGCTGCTCGAAACGATGGACTCCGGCACGCTCGCGTATGGCGAAAACGTCGCCGCGCGCGAGGAAAACGGCAAAAGCGTCTACGCCGGAAAAGCCGCGCTCGCGCAGGTGCGGCGGCAGTTCGGGCTGGTGTTCCAGCAGTTTGACCTCTTCCCGCACTACACGGTGCTGAAAAACGTCTGCGACGCGCCGATCTCGGTGCAAAAGCGCGACAAGGCCGAGGTCGAGGCCGAGACCATGGCGCTGCTCGACAAAATGGGACTAAAAGGCAAGGAAAACGCCTACCCCTATCAGCTCTCGGGCGGGCAGCAGCAGCGCGTGGCTATCGCCCGCGCGCTCGCGATGAAGCCGGAAATCCTTTTTTTCGACGAGCCGACCTCCGCGCTCGATCCGCTTTTGACCGGCGAGGTGCTGCGCGTGATCCGCTCTCTTGCCGACGAGCACATGACGATGGTCATCGTGACGCACGAGATGCCCTTTGCCCGCGCCGTGAGCGACCGCGTCGTGTTTCTGGACGGCGGCGTCATCGTGGAGCAGGGCAGCCCCGAACAGGTCTTCGAAAATCCGCAGCAGGAGCGGACCAAGGAATTCTTGCAGTCTTACCGCGAGACAAGCAGCGCTCAGGCGTAGTAATTCACGAGCAGGTCGACGACCGCACCGTAGCTCTGCGTGCCGAGTTCATCGCCGTAGGATTTGATCATCTTATCATTGAGCGACTGGGTGACGGTGGCCGTGAGACCCTTGTACTGCGCCCAATAGGCGCTGTTGTAGCGCAGATCGAGCACGATCTCGTCGGGAAGCGAATCGCGAATCTGCTGCCATGCGTCGGGGTCGACGCGGTACAGCGCGTTGCCGAGGTGAATGTAGCCGAGCATCCAGCCCGCATAGTTGTAGTTTGCGTCGTCGCAGCGCGTGCAGGCGAGGACCGCGAGGAAGTTGCTCTGCTGCTCGGACGTGATGCCGCGCTGGTGCGAGAGCTCGTGCGCGCAGGTCGAGGCCAGCAGCATCGCGGGCGAGTCCATGTTCACGTTTGACTCGCCCGTGAACGGAAAGTAGAAGCCCGTGAAGTTCATCGCGCTCATGATCTTCGAAAAGAAAATGCCCTTGGGCTTCTGGTCCGGCATGTCGAGGAACGGAAATTCGTCGTACAGGCAGTCATACACCGTGTCGGCGTAGTTAAGAATCTCCTGCCGGTCGGCGGTGAAGAGGCCGTTTTCGTCGCGCGCGATGTGCGCCGACGCCTCGGCGAGATGGTCCGCGAAATACTGCGTGACGCGCACTAAGTCTTCATACGCGACGGGCTCGGGCGAAAGGCCGCTTCTGTCGCAGAAGTCGTCCGCGTAATAGTTCGCGCCCCAGAGAAGCGAGAACGCGGCGTAGACCGTGAGAAACAAATCGAGCACGAAGAGCGCGCAGCGGTACGCGGCGCGCCCTCTTTGGCGCGATCTGACCAGATAGCGCACCATCAGCACGAGCAGCACGACCGCCGTGACCGCCGCGAGCACATACAAAAGCTCCGCGACCGAAAACGGCAGCGCCGCGCACGCGCGGCCTAAGAATTGCTCCAAGGGCAGCGTGACCGAATAGACCCAGAAATTGACGGCCGCGCGGCTGCCGCGGAAAAGATAAAAAAGCACAAGGACTGCGCCGCAGGCAAAAAGCCAGCGGTGCAGTCCTTTGTTGTCACGGTACAGGGTTTTCATGGGGAGATCAGTCCTTTTTTTCATCCGGAGAGGCGAGCGGCGCGGGGGCGAACATCGCGTCGTCCGTCACGCCCTTTTTCGTGAGGCTGCGGTTCGTGAACCAGTTCACAAGCGAGCTGATGCACGCGAAGATCGGAACGCCGAGGAACATACCCAGCACGCCGCCGAAGCCGCCGCCGACCACAATGGCCACGATGACCCAGAAGCTCGAAATGCCGGTGGATTTGCCGAGGATCTTCGGCCCCAGAATATTGCCGTCAAATTGCTGGAGCGCGATGATGAAGAGAATGAAATAAAGACACTGCTTGGGGCTGACGAGCAGGATGAGGAATGCGCTCGGAATGGCGCCGAGGAACGGGCCGAAGATCGGAATGATGTTCGTCACGCCCACAAACACCGAAATGATCGGCGTATACGGGAACTTGAAGATCGAGCAGCAGATGAAGCAGAGAATGCCGATGATGAGCGAGTCGAGCAGCTTTCCGCGCACGAAGCCGCTGAAGATGCGGTCGGCCTCGGCCACGGCGCGCAGCGTGCGGCGGTACGGCGTTTCGGGCAGAATGGCGTAGAGGATCTTCTTCGACTGCTTGGCAAAGCTCTCCTTGCGCGCGAGCAGGTAGACCGAGATCATCATGCCGATGAGGAGATTCTTGAGGAAGATGATGACGCTCCAGATGCCGCCCGTCACGGCGACGATGGCGACCTGCGCCTGCGGGATGACCGTGTCGGTGACCCACTTGACGAGCTTATCGTAGTAGCCGTTGAGTGCGGAGAGCAGCTGGTCGGAGTAGATGTCGTCGGAGAAGATCGTCTGATTCTCCACAAGGCTGTTGACCCAGTTGTAGACGGTTTTATAATAGCTTTCAAAGTTGTCGGCCAGTGTCTTCATGCTGTCGACCAGCTCGGGGATGAGGATGCTGAACATCAGGTAGATGAGGGCGATGACGCAGATCCACGTGACGAGGATGCTCAGCCCCCGGACGAGCGAGGACTTGACCTTCGGCAGCCCCTTTTGGATATACCGGTCGAAAAAGTCGACGATGGGGGCGAGAAGGTACGCGAACACAAGGCCGTAGATGACCGGCGAGAGCACGCTCATCAGCTTGTCGAAAAAGTCCAGCAGCACGCGGGACTGGAAAAACGTGTCGTAAAACATCAGCACCGCGCAGGCCGAGACGACGAGCGTCACGCCGAGGTGAAGATAGGTTTTGTTCTGCTTCATGGGCTCCCCCTTTTTTTGGGCAAAAGGCGTTAAATGACTGCTAAAAAGATACCAAAAACAGCTTACTATTTTTTGCCGGGAATTGCAACCGCTCATTTCGTGTGTTATGATAATCTTTACTCTCTGTTAATGAAGATGAACAGAACTTGACTTTTTTGGCAGAGGGTGATTTTGACCGACAGGGCGCAGGGTGCTTTGCCGGTCTGATGCTGTGAAGAGCAAACGAGGAGGAACCCATGGACGACAAAAAGCTGCTCTTTATCGTCAATCCCCGCGCGGGAAAGACCAAATCCCTCGCGCCGCTGTTTGACGCCGCCGCGATCTATTCCGAGGCGGGCTATCTCGTCTCCGTGCGCAAGACCACGCACCGCGGAGAAGCGACGGAGCTCGCCGAATCGCTCGGGCCGGAATTCGACGTCGTCGTCTGCCACGGCGGCGACGGCACGCTCAACGAAACGGTAAACGGTGTGATGCGCATTCCGCGAGAATACCGCCCGCTCGTGAGCTATCTGCCCGGCGGCAGCACGAACGACTTTGCCGCGAGCCTGAATATCTCGTCGAATCCCGCCGAGGCGGCGGCCTCCGCCATGCGTATGAAGCCGAGATCTCTCGATGTGGGCAAATTCGGCGAGCGGAACTTTGTCTACGTCGCGTCGTTCGGCGCGTTCACGAAAACGACCTACACCGTCCAGCAGGACATCAAGAATATGTTCGGGCACTTTGCCTACTTACTCGAAGGCGTCAAGAATCTCGACACGCTCTGCCCGTACCGCATGAAGATCACGGCGGACGGCGAGGTCTTCGATGGGGAATATCTCTTCGGCGCGATCAGCAATTCGACGTCGATCGCGGGGCTGATGAAGCTCTCGCCCGACGAGGTGTCGTTCGACGACGGCAAGTTCGAGCTGCTGCTCGTGCCCGTGCCGCGCACGCCGGCTGCGATGCAGGCGCTCATTTTAGCGCTCATCAACAAGGACTATTACGACTCCGAGGGGCTCATCTTCCGCCATGTCAGGCACGTCACGGCGGAGACCGCCGAGGACATTCCCTGGACGCTCGACGGCGAGTACGACCCCGGCGCGCCGGTCGTGGAGATCGAGATCGAAGAGAATGGGGTCACGATGCTATTATAAAATTTTCGCGGAACGGGTGATTGACGGGCGCGGTGATTGACAAGGCAGCGGGGGGTGATATACCCTTTACTGATAATAAAAACAGGGGCGGTGCGCGGTACAGGGCTGCGCTTGGGCTCCTGATGGGTGTAGAAAGGACACGGCAGATGATGAAGATCGGCTTTATCGGCACAGGAAATATGGGCGGCGCGCTGGCGAGCGCGGCGGCCAGAAGCGGCGAGGTGGAGGTGCTGCTCGCCAACCGCACGAAGGCAAAGGCGGAGGCGCTCGCGGAGCGCATCGGGGCCGTTGTGAGCAGCAACGAGATCATCGCGCACGAGGCGGACCACATCTTCCTCGGCGTGAAGCCGCAGATGATCGTGGACGTGCTCAAGGGCATCGCCCCGGCGCTCAAGGAGCGCAAGAGCGCGCCGGTGCTCATCAGCATGGTCACGGGACCGGACATCGCGCGCATTCAGGAGCTTGCGGGCGGGGACTATCCCGTCATCCGCATCATGCCGAACATGCCCGCCGCCGTGGGCGAGGGCGTGATCTTCTATGCATGCAGCGGCAACTGCGACAAGGTGCAGCAGGAGGCGTTTTTGCGCTACATGGCGCCCGCGGGCAAGCTCTTCCCGCTGGCGGAGGAGCTGCATGCCGCGGGTTCGGCGGTCGCGGGCTGCGGCCCGGCCTTTGCCGCGATCTTCTTAGAGTCGATGGCCGACGGTGGCGTCGCGTGCGGCCTGCCGCGCGCGTCGGCGATCCAGTATGCTGCGCAGATGATGCTCGGCACGGCGAAAATAGTGCTCGAGACGAACCAGCACCCCGGCGTGCTCAAGGACAGCGTCTGCTCGCCCGCGGGCTCGACGATCCAGGGCGTGCGCACGCTCGAAGAGTGCAGCATGCGCGCGGCGGTGTTTGACGCCGTGATTGCCGCCTACGAGAAAAACGTCGAGCTCAAAAAGGCGAGCGACTGAGGCTGCGGCGGAAAGGTATCTTTCCTGCGCGGCAGGCATAGTTTGCTGTGCGGGTATTTCCAGTTTTTTGCAAAAAGTGAGGAATAGATCCTATGGCAGCGATCTCTCAGCAGCTCGCAGATATCACGGTGCTCTCGATCGTGGTGCGCATCCTGCTCTCCACGTTCTGCGCGGGCACGCTCGGCTTTGAGCGCGAGCGACACAATCAGGCGGCGGGCTTCCGCACGTATATCATCGTGAGCGACGCTTCGGCGCTCGTGATGATGACGAATATCTTTGTTGCCGGCATCGGCGAAACGGACCTTGTGCGCATGTCGGCCTCGGTCATCACGGGGCTGGGCTTTCTCGGCGCGGGCACGATCTTAGTGACGCGCAATCAGGAGGTGCGCGGCCTGACGACCGCGGCGGGCCTGTGGGCGGTCGCCATCATCGGCACGGCGTTCGGCGCGGGTTTTTACGCGGGCGGCATCATCTGCTATGCGTTCATCTTCCTTGCGATGCAAGTGCTGCGGCGCGTGGATCTTCGCATCCGCAAGACGCAGCGCGTCTCCACTGTGTATTTCGAGATGGAGAAAAAGAGCACGGTCGGCCAGATCATCCGCCAGGTAAAGGGCCGCGGACACTACATTTGGGACCTGAACCTCTTTAGCGAGACGCAGGAGAAGAGCGGCGGCCCCGTGTGCGGCACGTTCACCCTCTGGGTGAACGGCAAAACGACGCTGGACGAGGAGATCCAGGCGCTTGAAGCGCTCGACGGCGT
>ENA-UOIY01001036-UOIY01001036.1-human-gut-metagenome-genome-assembly--contig:-P114-NODE-1036-length-34812-cov-81.574877_pt1 | contig 34812 bp, 25 predicted proteins | sample MGYA00242335_ERZ723882 | MGnify/ENA metagenome assembly ERZ723882
CCCCGCCGTCCCGTTTTGCGCGGTTCCTGTTCTGCCTTGTAGGGGCGGACGACCCTGCCCGCCCTGGATGACCGCCGCACCCCGTAGGGCGGGACCCACGTGTCCCGCCGCTCCCAGCGCGCCGCGCTGTCATTCCGCGCCAGTGACCGTGTCACTGGCGCGGGAATTCGTTTCTTTGGGCTGGGGAGAACGGATTGCCGCGTCGCTTCGCTCCTCGCAATGACAGAGTGTGTAGGGCATGCCGTCCCCGCCGTCCCGCTTCGCACGGTTCCTGTTCTGCTTTGTAGGGGCGGACGCCTCTGTCCGCCCTGGATGACCGCCGCACCCCGTAGGGCGGGACCCATGTGTCCCGCCGTTCCCAGCGCGGAGCGGACTGGCTCGCAATGACAGGCTTTTTTGACAGACTGAGGCCGGGCGCTTATGCGCCCGGCTTACTCTGTCCCTTTTCCTTTTTTCCGATGCCGCTTCCGGCGCTTTGCCTTTTCCCGGCGGCACTGGAACGGCTCATGTTGGTGCGCCGCGGCAAAGGCCGCCCGCTCCGGCTCCGTCAGGGTGGGCACCACCCGCCGTCCCTGCCAGCCGTCTTTCTGCCGCGTTACCGACATCCGTACCGGGAACCGCCCGTGCTCCTGGCACCGGAACGTCCCGTAAAACACGTCTCCCTGCGGGTACCACGATTCCACCGCGCCCGGTGTGCGGCACAGAGGACAGGGCACCAGCCGCGCCTGCCGGCTGTTGAGCACCTGCTCCCGCTCCGGGAACACGCCCACCTTCTGCCGGGGCTGCCGGGGATATTCCACCGGGGAGAATCGGATGCTCCGCCTGCGGCGGGGCTTGCCGGTGGAGGGCGGCGGTACGGACGCCGCCAGTGCGTCCTTCGTCAGCCATGCGCTGACCAGCGCCGCGTACAGCGCGTCATACAGTGCGTTGTGGAACTCGTAGATCAGCGGGATGCCGCAGTATTCCGCCGCCTGCTCCAGCGCCACCCGCCGTCCGATGCCGATGCCCAGCGTCCGGCCAAAGGCCGCCTGCAGATCCACGCAGGCCGTCACCGGCGGCTCCGACATCCGCCAATAGGCGGCGTTGGCCGCCAGCACGCCGTGATCCTGCGCGCCCCATTCCGCCCACAGGGAGTCGTCTCCGCACCAGTCCAGAAACGCCTGATACGCCGCCGGGAAGTCCAGCTCCGCCGTCAGCGCCTGCGCCGACTCCGGCAGCTTTCTCGCCACCGGCGACAGCTTGGGGTAGATGGACGGCCGGATGTGCATATTGAACCAGTCCTGCACCGCGCCGCCCGGCTCCGCCAGCCGTACCGCGCCGATCTGGATGATCTCCTCCATCCGCCGCCCGCCAAAGGGCTGGTTCCATTCCAGATCCAATACGATCACGCCGTCTCACCTTCTCCGCGCAAAATTCGACTTATCCCTCATTATATCACGCCATCCGCTCCGGCGCAACGCTCTATACCGGACAAATATCCCGCCATCTGTCGTTTTCCACAACTTTCCGCCCCACTCCTTGTGACAAATCACAAAGTTACCGATACTATGCAAGCAGGTAATTGTTTTTCCCGGCCAGAGGTTTACACTGTACATTTGCAGAATAAGAGGTACTGTGTCTTTTTCCGACAACTATCTCACGGGAGGAAACGTCATGAAAAAACGGATACTCGCTATGCTGCTGTCAGTGGTCATGCTGGCCTCGACAGTGGAGCTCACCAGCCTGCTGACGGGGACGAACATCCTCGCCGGCACGGAAGCGCCCGCCGTCACCGATACGGCGCCCACCTCCGACACCGACACCGCCTCCGGCGGTCAACGCATCACCGACGAAGACACGGCGGCCATCCGCCTGTCCGGCTCGGAGCTGTCCGTCTCCGGCGACATCGAACCGGACACGGCGCAGCCCTCCTCCGGCGGCACAGCCACGCTGGACGAGAACAACGCCCTGACCATCCCCTACGATCTGGCCTTCCCGGAGGAATTCGCCAGCGACGACTGTCTCTACGCCGGCGACCAGATCATGGTCAAGTTTGCCCGCGGCTTCCGCGGCAAGCTGAACACCACCCTTGTCCGCGCCGGCATCACCGGCCTTGAAAAGCTCATGGACACCTCCACCGGCGTCTGGTACATCGCCTCCGTCACCGGCGACGTGCAGCAGGTCATGGCCAACGTCCGCGCGCTGGACAACGTGGTGCTGGCGGAGTACGACTACATGTACGCCGCCGCCGACACCACCCTCATCGACAGCGACACCGTGGCCGAGGCCGTGCAGGGCAACGCCAGCTGCCAGGATCAGTGGTACCTGCGCAGCGGCAACCTGCAAAAGAGCTGGGATCTCCTGCGCACCCGCGGCATCGCCGCCGGCGGCGACAGCAGCGTGGTGGTGGCCGTCATCGACACCGGCGTGGACTACACCCACGAGGATCTCAAGGACAACATCTGGGTCAACACCAAGGAGATCCCCGGCAACGGCATCGACGACGACGGCAACGGCTACATCGACGACGTCTACGGCGTCGATCTGGAGACGGGACGCGACAGCGGCATGGACGACAACGGCCACGGCACCCACGTGGCCGGCATCATCGCCGCAGCCAACAACCACATCGGCGTGGTGGGTCTTGCCTACAACGTGAAGCTCATGCCCATCAAGGCGGGCATGGCCAGCGGCTTCTTCAACCAGTCCCAGATCGCCAAGGGCATCCTCTACGCCTACAACAACGGCGCGGATGTCATCAACATGTCCTTCGGCGGCAGCGCCTCCACCATCGCCGTGCAGGACGCGCTGGAGACGGCCTACACCCGCTGCGTGCTGGTGGCCGCCGCCGGCAACGACGGCGCGCCCAATAGCATTCTTCCCACCTACCCCGCCGCCCTGTCCTACGTCATGGGCGTCATGAGCGTGGACATACGGGGCGTGGAGAGCGGCTTCACCAACTACGACGTGGTGCCCTACAACTCCGTGGAGTATGAGGTCTACGCCCCGGGCAGCCAGATCCTCAGCACCATCCCCGGCAACCGCTACGCCACATGGAGCGGCACCTCCATGGCCGCCCCCTATGTGTCCGCCATGGCCGCCCTCCTGCGCAGCGCCTACCCGGACACCAACACCTATCCCACCAAGTTCATCTACGGGCAGATCGCCGCCACCGGCGGCCGCAATGCCATCTGCTGCGACCCGGAGCACCACGGCGTCCACAATCTGCCCAAGATCGTGGATATCTACAACGCCCTGACCCAGCTGCCTAAGCCGGAGGTCAGCGCCGCCGACTTCCTTGTCTTTGACGACAAGTCCCTCAGTGACCAGAACAACGGCGACGGTGTCATCGACGCCGGCGAGACGGTGGCGCTGGCCTTCACCCTCCGCAACCGCTGGGGTGCCGCCAAGGACGTTACCCTCTCGCTGGACGCCAGAAGTCAGGCGGGCATCGACTGCCCGTATATCCGGTTCCTGACCAATAACGTCAACTACGGCAACGTGGGCACCTATGCCAGCATCGACTACGGCAAGACGAAGGAGGGCGAGTTCGTCACCGGCGTGGACGCCGACAAGTCCCTGCTGGTGAAGATCGCCGACGACTGCCCCAACGACTACATCATCGCCCTGAACCTCACCGTCACCGCGAAAAACGATCTGGACGCGGACGATACGAAGGCCTATTCCAGCGAAGCCAAGACCACTATCAACGTCCGCCGGGGCACCATTCTGCCCAGCATCATCACCGAGGACATGACCCTCACCAAGGATCACTATTACATCCTGCCCAACGCCACCCTCATTCAGGAGGGCGTTACCGTCACCGTGGAGCCGGGCACCCAGCTCCAGTTCTGGACGGACGATCCCAATGACGACTATGCCGACACCGCCATCACCTATCTCAAGGTGGACGGCACCCTGCTCTGTCAGGGCACCGAGGACGAGCATATCCGCATGTTCCCCAGCGAGCTGATGGACAGGTACCGCGTGCAGGTGTATCGTGGCGACAAAGGTACCATCAAGCTGTACTATACCGATGTGGTGAACCCGTATCTGTATGAAAAAACCAATTACATAGGAGGCTATGATATCACCAGTGCCGAAAACTGCGAATTCAGCCAGAACTACAGGGAAGCGTGGTACCTTTACCGCGTCCTTAGTAACGGGCAGGTAAGCACCAATTACTCGGAGGGCTACTTAAAAGCCGATTCTGTCAAAAACTGCGCTTTCTATAAGCTGGGCAATGGATCTGGCTTCAATATCGATGCATCCTGTGACGGCTGCATTTTTGTGGACAGCGCCGTTAAGTTGGATAATTACAGTGATTACACCGACTGTGTGTTCTATGGAAACAATGATTATCTGAGCGAGGATAACGGGCGCGTCAGCAGCTATACAGCCTATGGCATTAAAAAGCTGTTTATTCAGAGAGTGATTACTAACCCGGCCACCGGGACATCCTATGCGGCGGTTGACTGCGGAAGCAGCAAGGTGGCGGCTCGCTTGGCAGAGTACATGAACGGTCAGCTCTGCCGCGCGGAGACAGAGGAAGAAATGACATTCCTGCGGGAAAACATGTCGAATCAAATTGTTGCGCGCGAAGATTATCTGGCATTCACCGGTTATGATAGCGGCACATACTGCCAGGTTATCCTGCTGGAATTCCCCGACACCACCGTCACCGACATCACCCTGCCCGAATCCGAGATCACTCTGGACACCGGCATGACAAAGCAGCTGTGGCCGGAGGTAGCGCCTGTAAAGACGGCGCTGGTGGCCGACCTGCGCTACACCTCGCTGGATGAGAACGTGGTCACCGTCAGCGACACCGGCCTCATCACCCCCGTGGCCGCCGGCGGCACCGTGGTGCGCGTCAGCAATGCCGACGGCTCCGTGTATAAGGACGTGGCCGTCCATGTGACCGACTGTGTGCCGCTGGAGAGCCTGTCCCTCAACGAGGACGCCCTCCGCCTGCCCGTGGGCAGCGCCGAGAAGCTGACGCCCGTGCTCGCCCCTGTGGACACCACCCGCACCGGCGTGGTCTACGAGAGCGCCAATGAGGATGTGGCCACCGTGGATAGGGACGGCACCGTACACGCCGTCAGCGTGGGCACCGCCGTCATCACCGCCCGCCCCGCCATGGGCGAGGACTTTGCCGCGTCCGTCACCGTCACCGTGGTGCAGCCGGCGGAGAGCATCTCCTTTGAGGAGAGCGTCTACGTCACCACCGTGGAGCAGACGGACGACGACCTGAAGCTGACCATCGCCCCGGCCACCGCCACCGAGCGGGACGTTACATGGGAGTCCTCCAACCCGGACGTCTGCGAGATGTCCGCCGACGGCCGGCTCATCAAGCACAAGAACGGCGCCGCCACCCTCCGCGCGACCCTTGTGGGTGCCGATCTGTCCGCCGAGCTGGTGGTCTGCATCTCCGATGCGGCTCCGTCCGCCCAGGTGGAGGATGTACAGTATCTTAGCTATAATAGTAAAAATACGTACTACGCCCGGCTCAGCGATGGCACCCTCTGGCGCTGGGGCAAGGGCTATATGACGCCCCAGAAGCTGAACTTCTCCGATGTGGACGATTTTGCAGTGGACAACTGGGAGGAAAACGGTGCCTATATCCTCTCTGACGGCACGCTGCAATACCACAGAATGAGCGATGCGGCGATTTTTAATAACTTTAACTACGGCAAGCCCATGACCGGCGTGGAGAAGATTGCGGTATATAATAGTGATTACAGCTGTTGTTACTATGCTCTGAAGCAGGACGGCTCCGTCTGGGCATGGGGTCAAAACGGATGGGGTCAGTTAGGTGACGGCACCACCACTGATCGCGGTCAGGCGGTGCAGGTGGACATCTCCGAGAAGGTCGTGGATGTGGTTGCCTGTAGCAGTTACACCGTGTTCCTGACGGAGTGCGGCAACTTGTATGGTGCGGGGCAAACCTTCGGTGCCACGCCGGTGCTGCTCACCGATGGTGTCAGCGCCATCACGAGAGATTATACCGACAGTAGTTACTTCACCGCACAGAAGGGACAGACCCTGTATTACTATCGCCGGAGCAGCGTGCAGCGCACCGTCCCTGTTCAGGGCAGCAGCCAAGCGGTCGGTTACTATAATGGTTTCTACATTCAGGACGGCAGTGTGTTCGGCAAAGCGCCCGGCAGCGGCAACGAATACGGCCAACTGGGTGTGGGCGATACGGCAACCCACAATGACTACGTTCAGATGAAGAAGATCACAGGCGCCCGGCAGGTATGGAATTTCCAGTATACCACCTTCATCCAGACCGATAACGGCTTCTACGGCACAGGCCGCAACGCAAATCGTGATCTGGCCAATCTGACCACGGAAAACAGCACCGTGCCCGTGCGCATCTTCTTCGGCCTGCAGGCCAACGGGGAACCCTTCCGCCTTGAGCAGACCAACATCACCAACGATATTCTCACGGATAGCGCCCTTGTGCTGGATTACAGCGAGTCGCTCCTCAAGGCCGATAACTTCGGTACCATAACCCTCAAGAACAGCAGCGGCGAGCTTGTCTCCCTCCGCCGCACCCTCCATCTGGATAAGCTGACCCTCACCCCCGTCTCCGGCTTCACCGACGGCATGTCCTACACCCTGACTCTCCCCGCCGGTGCCCTCCAGACCAAGTTCGGTGCCGCCAGCGAGGCCTTGGAGCTCACCTTCACCTACCAGACCCCCGCCCCGGCGGAGGAGGACAGTCTCACCCTCGGTAAGACCGTCCTCACCGGCGTCCTTCCCCCGGAAAGTGGTACAAAAGTGGATTTAGGTGAAATTAAAGAGGCTTTTAAACTTGAATTCAAGTGCGTTTCTAACCCCGATGCAAGTATCACCTGGACAGTGGCGGATAACACGGTCGCAATGGTAGAAAATGGCAATTTAATCGCCCTTTCCACCGGCTGCACCACCGTCACCGCCGCCCTCGACGGTACCGATCTTGCGGCCACTGCCCTGCTCTACATCAGCGGGGACGATTCTGTGACCGCAACAAAATCCGTGCAAAATGGCACTGAAAGCACTGTTTTGTTCAGTAATGGAGCACTTTTCGCCCTGCATACTGACGGCACGACCCAGCAGCTTTTCACCGATGCTGTGGACTTCCACTGGGACGGCGGCGCCCTCTGGGTCAAGACCGCCGACGCCCTCTACTGCGACGGCGAGCTAACAGAGGATTTGCCAATTTCTGTCAAATATACCAATTTGCTCTCCCGCACCTCCGACACGGTCTTAGTCGGCTCCCAGACCCTGATCCTGACCGCCGACAAGACCCTCTGCCAGGGCGAAAACCTTAGTAATATAGCCATTTCCGGCGGTTCGGCGAGCTCTGCCACCTCCGGCAATCAGCTGCTCATCACCCCCTCCGCCCCCCTCGTTTCCGGCACTTCCTACACCGTAACGATCCCCGCAAATTCCGTTTCCACCTACTTCGGCGCGCCCAACGAGGAGATCACTTTTACCTTTATTTATCTGGATACCCTGGCCGCTGACGCCGGTGACGGCAAGACCGTTCTGGCAAGCGGCGCCGTGTCCGACAACGAGGCCGCAGCCGCCCGCGCGTGGACGTCCGAGCGCCTGACCGCAGGCTGGAAAGCCTTCTGCGATAAGGGTTACGACACTTTGTTCTACGGCAACGCCATCCTCAACCGCTTTACGGAGAACAACGTGGAGAAGTGGCTGCGCATCACCGCGCCCAGCGCCAGCAGCTACGTCCGCTACGGCATCGGCGGCAACTACTGGGGCACCGAGGGACTCAGCGAAAAGACTAAAAAGGAGGCCATCAACAAGCAGATACTGGACTTCGATGACTACCAATCCATGGCCGACCTGAACGAGGGCACCATTCTGGAGACGATCCCCGAGACGGTGTGGCCGGTGGTGCGCTCCGTGTCCCTGCGGGACGCCAACGGCGAGGAGATCACCACCGTGGGCGCGGGCAAGACCACCTTCACCGTGACCTTCAACCGGGACATGGACACCGAAATGCCCTTGCAGGTGCGCTTTGGCAGCAGCTATCCCTACGCTGACTTCGAGGTGGCCGGGCAGTGGCTGGACAGCCGGACGTGGGAGGGCTCCACCACCATGACCTCCCTGATCGCCAACGGCATCCAGTACTGGTCCATCGCCAACGGTCGCTCCGCCGAGGGGCACCTGAAGCTCTACAAGGACTGGGGACGCTTCAGCTTCAACATCGACACCTCCTCCGCGCTGGCTATGACCATGCAGGCCGAGGCCGCCGATGACGGAGTGATCCTCACCTGGGCGCAGGACGACTTCGACACGCTGGCGGGCTACAACGTCTACCGCTGCGACAGGGAGGACGGCCAGTACGCCAAGCTGAATACCTCCGTCATCCCGGCGAATGTCAAGACGTTCACCGACACCAACGTGACCCCCGGCCAGATGTACTACTACAACTTCACCGTGGTCAAGACGGATCTGAGCGAGTCCGACACCTCCGGCAAGATCTCTGTCCGCGCCAAGGACACCATGGCACCCAACATCTATCACGACGGCGTGTACAGCGCCTTCACCGGCAGCAAGCTGATCATCAGCGCCACCGCCAACGACAATCTGCAGATCGACAAGGTGGAGCTGTTCTACCGCGTCACCGGCACGGAGAACTGGAGAGCGGTGACCATGACCGCCGTCAATGACCGGTATTCCGCCGTGATCCCGTCCTCCGACGTGACCACCGCCGGACTGGAGTACTACATCCGTGCCTTCGATGGCGTGAACTACGCCTATAAGGGAACGGCGGAGCAGCCCTATGTCATCGCGGTCAGCGAGGCCGTGGACCGCAGCGCTTTGGGCGACGTCAACGGCGACGGTCAGATCAACGTGCTGGATGCATTGATGGTGCTGCAGGCCATCAACGACCGGCTGAATCTGGACGCGGAGCAGTTCGCCCGCGCCGACCTGAACGGCAATAAGACGCTGGAGGCTGTGGAGGTGCTGACCATTTTGCAGTACGCCAACGGCATTATCGGCTCCTTGACGCTGTAAGGGGGCTGTTCCATGAAAGCAAAACGCGCATCCCGGCGCGCAGCGGCACTGTTGTGTGCCGCTGCGCTGCTGGTGAATCTGATCTCCACCGCGTGGGCGGCCAGCGCCTTCCTGCGGGTGGGCAGCGCCTCCGCCGCACCCGGCGAGACGCGCTCCGTGTATGTCAGCGGCTCCAATCTGGAGGCGCTGGCAGGCGTGGAGGGTATCGTATCCTACGATAACACGGCGCTGGAGCTGACCGGCGCGGCGATGGTGGGAGCTTTTTCCACCCTGGGGACGGTGAACACAGAGACGGCCGGACAGGTGTCCTTCAACGGCGCCTGTCTGGACGGCATATCCGGCTCCCAGAATATCCTGCGTTTGGACTTCCGCGTGCGGCCGGACGCCGCAGCCGATGATTACCTGCTGGATATTTTGATCGAAAACGCCTATAACACCGGGTTGACCACCGTGCCGCTGAACGGTGTGTCCGGCGTGTTCACGGTGACGGAGCCGCAGACCACCACCAAGACGCTGTATTTTTACAGCGGCAGCAGCGTGTCCACGCTGCACAAGGGCGAGCAGGTGAGCATCACCGCCCGCACCTATGGCAGCCAGGGGCTGGCTGCCGGTAAGCTGGAATTCCGCTATGACGCCGCGCTGTTCACCTGCGTGGCGGCGGAGCCGCTGTCCGCACTGTCCGGGGCGATGAAGTCGCTGGACACCAGCCGGGCGGGGTATGTGTCCGCCGCCTTTGCGTCTGAGGAGGAAATACCCGGCGGCGAGCTGCTGCGGCTGACGCTGGAGGCGGCGGCCGACGTGGATGCGGACACCTCCGTGACCTTCACAGCCTCCGAGCTGTACGACACGGCGCTGGCCGCCATGAACGGCATCGGCTTCACTCAGGCGCTGACTCTGCGCAAGACAGAGGTAACGCCGGAGACGCCCGCTCTGCGGGTGACCATGCCTGCCGCTGCCCGTACCGATGAAACCATCACCGCCGTGGCCACGCTGGACAGCGGCAGCGGTCTGGCAGCCGCCGATTTCTGCATTTCCTACGACACGGCGCTGCTGACAAGCACCGGCGTGAAGGTGAGCGCGGGTATGGAGAGTGTGGACGGCGTGTGTATCGTGACGAATCCACATACTGACGGCGGCCAGGTGAAATTCACCTTTATCTGCGCAAAGGGTTTTGCGGATGGGGCGGAGCTGGTGACCATGACGTTCCAACCGAAGAAGGAGGGAGCTGTCACCCTGACGCCCACCGTTACTACATCGGCTGTCGGCGCTGATCGTCGGCCCATCGCGCTGGATATGTGCGCTGCGTCCTGCGAGGTGAAGGATCCCTTCTTCGAGGTGACGTTCCGGGATGAGGACGGCACCGTTCTCTCGCGGCAGTCGGTTCGCTATCGTGCTGCGGCTGTGCCGCCGGACGCGGTAAAAGCGCCGGACGAGGCGCATCACTATGAACTGGCCGGGTGGGGCGGCGACTATTCCAACATCACCGCCGATGCGGAGTTCACCGCGCGGTACACAGCCATCCCTCACACCGAGGCCGTGGACAAGGCTGTGGCACCGACTTGCACCGAGACGGGCTTGACGGAAGGCAAGCACTGCTCGGTGTGTAGTGCGGTGCTGGTGGAACAGAAAGTCGTCCCGGCCAAGGGACACATCGAGGTCGTGGACAAGGCTGTGGAGCCGACGTGTACCAAGACGGGGCTGACGGAAGGGAAGCACTGCTCGGTGTGTAGTGCGGTGTTGGTGGAGCAGGAAATCGTTCCGGCCAAGGGGCATACCGAGGTCGTGGATAAGGCTGTGGCACCTACCTGCACAAAGACGGGACTGACCGAAGGGAAGCACTGCTCGGTTTGTAATGCGGTGCTGGTGGAGCAGGAGGTCGTTCCGGCCAAGGGGCATACCGAGGTCGTGGACAAGGTTGTGGAGCCGACTTGCACTGAGACGGGGCTGACCGAAGGGAAGCACTGCTCGGTGTGTAGTGCGGTGTTGGTGGAGCAGGAGGTCGTTCCGGCCAAGGGGCATACCGAGGTTATCGACAAGGCTGTGGCACCGACGTGTACCAAGACGGGGCTGACCGAAGGGAGGCACTGCTCGGTTTGTAGTGCGGTGTTGGTGGAGCAGGAAATCGTTCCGGCTAAGGGACATACCGAGGTTATCGACAAGGCTGTGGCACCTACCTGTACCAAGACGGGACTGACCGAAGGGAAGCATTGCTCGGTTTGTAGTGCGGTGCTGGTGGAACAGGAGGTTGTTCCTGCTAAGGGACATACCGAGGTTATCGACAAGGCCGTGGAGCCGACGTGTACCAAGACGGGGCTGACCGAAGGGAAGCACTGCTCGATTTGTAGTGCGGTGCTGGTGGAGCAGAAAGTTGTTCCGGCCAAGGGGCACAGCTGGGACGGCGGCAAAATCACCGCCGCGCCGACCTGCACAGGAACCGGCGTGAAAACGTATACCTGCACCGAGTGCGCCGCGACCAGAACGGAGACGGTCAGCGCCACGGGGCACACCGTTGTGACGGTGGCGAAGGTGGAGCCGACCTGCACCCAGTCCGGACGCGCGGCAGGGACAAAGTGCAGCGTCTGCGGCGAGGTTCTCTCCGGGCTGACGGAGATCAAGGCGACTGGGCATACGGAAGTCATTGACGCGGCTGTGGAGCCTACCTGTACCAAGACGGGACTGACCGAAGGGAAGCACTGCTCGGTTTGTAATGCGGTGTTGGTGGAGCAGGAAATCGTTCCGGCCAAGGGGCATACCGAGGTCATCGACGAAGCTGTTGAGCCGACGTGTACCGAGACGGGTTTGACGGAAGGCAAGCACTGCTCGGTTTGTGGCGAAGTGCTGGTGGAACAGGAGGTCGTTCCGGCGCTGGGATTCACCGTTTCCGGGTCTGTTGCCGGTGTCACGGACAATGCCATGGTCACGCTGCTGCAGGATGGCGTCGTGACGGCACGGGGTGACGTGCGGGCGGACGGCGGTTTCCTGCTGTCCGGGCTGCGGATCGGCGCGGGGACGTATACGCTGCGGGTGGACGGCGGCGGCTGTGTGGCGTGGGAAATGCCCGTTGCCCTGTCCGATGACAGCGGCAGCGCCAATGTCGCCTGTTTGCTGCTGCGCATTGGCGATGTCAACGGCGACGGCACCGGCGCGGAGGACGCGCTGCGATGCACGCTGGATCTGCAGACGCTGTACGACTATCTTGCGCTGCGGCAGGTGCCCGGTTCGTTCTGCGACAGCGCTGATGCGGCACGGAATGAGCTGCTGGTACGGTATTTCCTGCGGCTGGCCGATGTCAACGAGGACGGGCAGGTGGACATTCTGGACTATCAGCGGCTGTATTTGCTGGCGAGGAATGGCTGATGAACATATGCAAATGCAAAAGGCGGCGCCCTGTGGGGCGCCGCCTTTGTGTGTGATAGGGTTTTGTTTTTGGGGTGCAGGGAGGGACGGCGGGGACGCCGTCCCCTACGAGGCAGGACGGCGGGGACGCCGGTTCCTGCGCGTTACAGGTGCTTTTCGGGGGTCTGCATGTCGCGGGCGATCTGCTTGGCGTAGCGCTCCTCCTCGCTGAACACGCAGCCGCAGTATTTCTGCATGTACAGCCCCAGCTCCCGCGCCTCCTGCTGCCCCTGACGGAAGCCGGGGCGGAAGTCGCGGTAGAGAAACGCCACGCCGTAGCGCCGCGCCATCTCCTCCGCCGTCTGGCGCAGCAGCTCGTGGTTCTGGTAGGGGCTGACGAAGAGGGTGCTGGAAAAGCTGTCGAAGCCGTGCAGGGCGGCGTAGCGGGCGGTCTGCTCCAGCCGCAGGCCGTAGCATTTGCCGCAGCGGTGGTCGATGTCATCGGCCACGGCACAGCAGAACTCCCGCAGGCCGTAGTCCTCCTGCACGATCAGCTCCACGCCCACGGAGGGGGCGTAGGCCATCAGCGTGTCGCGGCGCGCCTTGTATTCCTGATAGGGGTGGATGTTGGGGTTGTACCAGTAGGACACCGGCTCGATGCCCTCCGCCCGGAGCAGCTGGATGCAGGCCACGGAGCAGGGCGCACAGCAGGTGTGCAGCAACGTTTTGGTCATTTGTCTTTCCTCTTTTTGAAGGGTATGTGCAGCAGCTCCTTCAGCGGTCTGGCGGCGCGGGCGCGGGGCTGCATCAGGGACAGGAAGCGGGCGCAGACCTGACGGAATGGCTCCTGCTCCAGGGCATCGAAGAATTTTGTGCGGTCTACGGACACCGGGGCGGGGGAGCGCAGCGCCTGATCCGCCGCCACCGCCTCGGCCAGATCGAACCGGCGGCGGTGCAGGGGCAGGGAGTCGAAGATCTGGGCGCCCTTGGCGGTGTTTACCAGCAGCAGGGACATGCCCAGCTGCTTTTCCTGGGGGGAGATGCCGCTGGCGAGGTCGCAGAGGGTCAGGTCGCCGGTGCGGTCGGTGCTGGTGTAGCCGCAGGTGTGGCAGGCCGGGCGCAGGAACAGGCCGCGGGTGATGCCGCGCCCCAGCTCCGAGCGCAGCAGCGGCGCGTCGTACTGCCCGCCGTTTTCAAAGGAGACGTGGAAGCGGCGCACGCTGTCGCCGCTGAGCTTGCCGCAGAAGTCCACGGTCAGGGGGCGCTGCTGCTTCACATAGGCCATGGAGCGCACCAGCTTTTCCCAGATGCCGGGGCTGCACACGCCGCTGCAGGCCACGTCGCAGGTGATGAGCCGCTCCGGGTGCTCGCCCAGATAGCGGTACAGGCCGTCCACCTGACAGGGGGTGCCGGAGAACAGCACCTGCCGCCCCTGATCCAGATACAGGCGCGTCTGCTGGTAGCTTTCGCCCACGTCGCTCTGCACGGGCTTGGCACCCCGGAGACGGGGCAGGTCGTGGAGGTTTTTCACGGCGATGTGGCTGACCTTCAGCCCGTCGTCCAGCGCCGCGCCGAACACCACGCCGCCGCCCTCCAGCACATATTCCGCCAGGGCGGAAAAGGCACCGCCGGCGGTGGAGCGGCGGCGCACGTCCGCGTCACCGTTCCATACAGCGAAGGCGGCCGGCTCTGTGCGGGGCTCCCGCTGCTTCAGAACGGGGCAGATGTGGGTGCAGTGGCCGCACTGGACGCAGCCGTCCGTCACCTGCGGGTAGAGGAAGCCCTCCCGATCCGGGATCATGCGGATGGCACCCTTGGGACAGCCGTTGCAGCAGGCGGCGCAGCCGGTGCAGCGCTCATGGGGCGCCAGCTGGGGCGCGGTATTCAACTCGGTCATGGCGGCTACCTCCTGAATTACGCATATAGCACCATTTTACCACATGGCAGGAAAAAGCACAAGTACGGGGAACTGTCCGTTTTTCGGGACAGTACTCCTGGTATGATGGGTACAGTCAAGAAAAGTAGGAGCCAGGAACATACAGGAGGTGCTTTATGTATAAGTTTTTCGATTATCTGCTGCCCGATCTGCCGGTAAAGGCCATCGGCGAGCTGGCGGGCTATATCCGGCGGTTTACGGCCATGCAGCGCAGCGACATTCCGGTGGAGGGACACATGGGGGATGTGGCGTTCTGTGCCACCCAGCAGCCCTCCGGCGACGTGCGGGTACACTGGGTGCAGGTGGCGCGGCAGCGCATCCCGGTGGATGCTACGGTGTGAGAGGGGAATAGGAAGCGCCCCCGGCGAATGCCGGGGGCGCTGGTGGTTGTTAGGAGAGGTTTTCGGCGGGAGAGTCTATACTTTGGCTGTCTTTGCCGTCGGCAGGTTTTTTAGAGCCGTCCACATCGTTATTGCCATCATCATCGTTGTTGCCGCCATTATTGGCATCGCCATTGCCGCCGGATTCGATAGTACCGTTGTTGTTGCTGCCGTTGCCGTTTACAACATCGTCATTATTACCGTTGGAATCGTTTTTGTCAACGATAGCGGCGTTAGGTGCAGTGGGAGCCGGAGTGGAAGGCACATTGCCGAATTCCATGGTTAACTCTGTGTTGGTGGTGGAGGAATTGGATTCGGTTACTTGAGCATTGGGATCAGTCTGCGTGATAGCCAGCTTCAAAGAGAAGTTGTAAGTCGTTTGTTCAGTAGAGGAACAAGTCAGCTTGAGGACGGCATATACAATGGCGGGAGTATTGTCCTTTGTCGCCGCAGGAACATCAAAGACTACTTTCTGCGGAGAATCTGAATCAGGGCTGGGGTTGGCAGTAGTAAGATTACTTTCGGTCAAAGCAACATTGTTGCCATCGGAGTCTTTCGTGTACTGACATCCGGCCAAAGACAAATCAGCAATGCTGCTGGGTTCCCCGGAAGCCGTAAGAGTGAACGTATACTTGAGAGGGATGGTGCTGTTGCTTACCAGCTTCAAATAGGCAACCTGACCATCCGCAGAAGAAAGGGAGCCGCCGCCGAACAAAGTGGTGTTGCTGGGATTCAGGCGCTGCCAGTTATTGGGGGTGTTATTTGCATTGGAAAGATCGGTGCAGTAATACACCGTGGTAGAAAAATCGGCAGAGGTGATCGTATACACGCCGGTTTGCAGGGAGTCGCTGAACCAGGCCATCGTCGTCCCGACCAGCATGACTGTGGTCAGAAACATGCAGAGAATGCTGACGCACAGAGAGCGGTACAGGCTGGGTTCCTTTGGCTTGCTGTTCCGAGGGCAGAGCCTGTGCGGACGATACATTTTCATAACGGTACTTCCTTTCTTGTGATCTGACACGGAGCAGCGTTTCCGGGCTGCGTTACCTGGTCTCGGCAGGCTCCGACGCGCTTTCCGTGGTGTCGGTCTGCGGTGTTTCCGGCTGGGCGGCGGGGGCGCTGTCCGGTACAGGGGCGGCGCCGTCTTCGGGGGCGTTCTGCCCCAGCTGGGCGCGCAGCGCCTGCAGCTCGGCCAGCATTTCGGCGCTCTGGCGGCGCTCCTCGGCGATCTTGTCCTTCTCCGCCTGCAGCTCGGCCATCTGCTCGCCCTTATAGCGGCGGAACAGGCGAACCGTCTCCACAGACTGGGACAGGATCAGCAGGGCGAAGGGGACGAAGATGCAGAGTATGTAGCCGGGCGTGGTTTTGAGGAAGTTGAAGAACTTGCCCACGCCGGCCAAATGCCCGGCGTACTTGCCCAGCACGTCCATGTAGGTGACAACGGCGGTGTCGTCGGTGCCGGTGGTGGTACCGTAGGTGATGAAGCCCGGCTCGCCGTCGGCAGTGGTGGTCAGGGAGCGGATCTTATGGGTGACGGTCTGGCCGTAGTTCTCGTCGTTGGTGCTGGTGAAGGCGATGATGTCGCCGGGCTGGAGCGTGGCGGGATCAACGTCGCGGGTGAGCACCAGATCGCCGGCCTTGAAGTCGGTGGCCGACATGGAGTCGGACAGGACGATGAACGCGCGGTAGCCGAACAGCTGCCGGTCGGAACGGTTGAAGGTCAGCACGGAGATCACGGTGAAGATCATCATGCAGATGGACAGCACCATCAGCACGGTGGTGAAGATACGCAGGATCTTTCCGAGAGTTTCTTTCATGGGATGGCTCCTCTGTCAGTTATTTAGAAATTTTTGCCGGGGTTGTTCCTTACCTGCGTACCATCGGCGCACAGATCAAACTGCAATGTGCCGTTCTGCGCGGTGTTGCCCGCATCCTTCGGGAAATAGAAGGAGATCGTCAGGTCAAGACGGGAACCGGCTCTAAGCTCCCCGGCGATTGGCGCGTTGGCAAAAGTGAGGTCTTTCATCTTGCCGGAGCAGAGAAGCTTATCACCGTCTTTGATAGTAATATCCAGCACGGAAGCCAAGTCACCGCTGACATTGTTGAAATACAGTTTATACCAACAATCTGCGCCCCTGTTCTCAAGGAAAAAGGTCTTGTTTACGGTCATGCCCGGTTCAAAGAGAAACTTGTCGTCTTCAGTGATGACAGGCGCACCTTTACCGTCTTCAGCATCAGCACTTCCGTTCAGGTTGAGCTTGACCGTTCCGGTAGTAAAGACATTTTCACGAACCTCCACCGACGAGATGGTGATGGCCACGGAGGTGACGATCAGACCCAGTGTCAGCAGAAACGTCAGCAGCGCGCTGCTGAGCCAGCGGCGACGGGTGTCGGAACGCTTGGTAGCGGTATCAGCCATGGTGCTCCCCCTTTCTGCGGCGGAGCAGCAGCACCGCCAGCAACGACAGGGACACCAGCGCCGCGCCGCCCATCAGGAACGGCGAGAAATCGTCGCCGGTCTTGGGCGGGTTGACGATGATCGTACCGCCGCCACCGCCGCCCTCGTCGGACACCAGCCACCACTTCAGATCAATGGTCAGCGTCTTGTTCTGGAACTCGTTGCCCGCCGAGGTGGGCAGACTCACGGTGATGGTGTAGGGCAGGTCAGTCGTGCGGCTGCCGGGTACCTCTACATCCACGGCGGGACGCGGCGTGGCCGTCGTCAGCCCGGCGATGGAGCCGTCGTACAGCGTGTTGGTGCCCTGTGCCACTTTAATATTCATGCCGTCGGACAGCTTGCGGCCTGTGGTGTCATCTATCACGCTGTCGTTGGCGAGCTTGGCTTCGAAATGCACGGTAGCGGTCTTGCGGTGCTTTACGGTGACGGTGAAGGTCTTCTCCTCGCTGTCGCCGGGGAGCATGCCGGAGGCGGTCATGGCTGCGTGATCACCCTTGAATTCCACGGTGGCGGTCAGCGGGACTGCCGAATATCCACCCGTTTGCGGTGACGCAGCATCATCAAAAATAGCAGAAAGCGCCGTGCGGGGCAACGTCAGGGACAGCGGCTCCGCCGTCTCGATACGGTTGTCCGGCGACACAGCGTCCGGCTTGGCGCGCACAAACAACACCGCAGCCAGCACGACCAGAGCGACCAGCAGCAGGATGAGAAGCGCGATATTCAGTTTTCTGCGCGAGGCTGCCCCCATCTGTTTCATATTTCACACCCCAGAAATGATATGCGGAATTTTTCGCCTACTAATCGAACTAATCACGGATTCTTACTGCCTAAGTGTACCACAGCGGAGGGGGAAATGCAAGAGGGCGGCGGACGTTTTTGGGGCAAATTCCTTGTAAATAACAACAAATATCCTTGCGCGCCGTTGTGCAAAAAGGAGAAATGCCGGGAATTCCGGCGGGAGACATACAAAATTTCGACAAAGCGGCGGAAGCTGTCCTCGAGGAGGCGAGGAGGTCGGGGTATTTTGCTGCGGGAGCGGGGCGGCGCCGCGTCCGCAGGTGGTGTCGTTTGCCTCTTGACAGCCTCTGCGCAGGGTGCTACAATGCGAAAAGTAAGAAAAGTTATACTAATCCAACCGAAAGGAGCGAGTATATGGGACGAAACGACCGGTACTTTATGAGCAGCGTGAAGATCGGCCCCAAGGGGCAGATCGTCATTCCCAAGGAGGCGCGGGACATGTTCGGGCTGGAGCCGGGGGACACGCTGGTGCTGATGGCAGATAAGAAGAAGGGGCTTGCGCTGCAAACCGTAGACAAGCTGAACCCGCTGATGAAGACCGTGTTCAACAGCCTGCCCAGCGAGGACGGGGAGGTGGACGACGAATGAACGTGTTGGAGGTACGGGGGCTGACGAAGCGCTACCCGGCGTTTACCCTGAATGGCGTGTCCTTTGCCGTACCGGAGGGGGCGGTGATGGGCTTCATCGGGCGTAACGGCGCGGGCAAGTCCACCACGCTGAAATCCATTCTGGGCATGGTGCATCCGGACGGGGGCGAGGTGAAGGTGTTCGGCATGGACTACGCTGCCAACGAGCGCGCCATCCGGCGGGAGCTGGGCGTGGTGTTGGGCGGCATCGACTTCTACCCGAAAAAGAAAATTCGTGTTATCACCGACGTCACCCGCCGGTTCTACGACAACTGGGACGAGGGTAAATACCGCCACTATCTGAATCTGTTCGCCATTGACGAGGAAAAGCGGGTGGATCAGCTGTCCAGCGGCATGAAGGTCAAGTACATGATCGCCCTGGCGCTGAGCCACAACGCCCGGCTGCTGATCCTGGACGAGCCTACCAGCGGCCTTGACCCGGTGAGCCGGGACGAGCTGACGGAGCTGCTGCGCCGTCTGGTGGCGGACGGTACGCGCAGCGTGCTGTTCTCCACCCATATCACCTCCGATCTGGAGAAGTGCGCCACCCACATCGCCTTTATCAAGGACGGCGAGATGCAGTATACCGGCTCGCTGGGCGATTTCCGCGACCACTATAAGGACGTGGGCGTTACGCTGGAGGATATCATCGTACATGTGGAAAGGAGGCCGCTGGATGAAGGCGCTATTATATAAGCAGCTGCGGCTGGTGTGTCATCCCATGACGCCGGTTTTCTGCCTGTTCGGTATCATGGTCATCATCCCCAATTACCCCTACACCGTGATCTTTTTCTACGTCACGCTGGGGCTGTTCTTCAGCTTCCTGAACATGCGGGAGCAGAAGGATCTGTACTACACGGCGCTGCTGCCGGTGCCCAAGCGGGACGCGGTGAAGGCCGGGTGCCTGTTCACGGCGCTGATCGAGCTGACGTCGCTGGTGCTGCTGGCACCTTGCTGCCTGCTGGCGGCGCGTTTGCAGCCGGGCAAGGACAATCTGGTGGGGCTTGACCCCAATCTGGCGCTGCTGGCGGCGGGCTTTCTTCTGTATGCACTGTTCAACGCCGTGTTCCTGCCCTCCTTCTACAAGAACGGCTACAAGGTGGGCGTGGCCTTTGTAAAGGCCACCATCCCTATGGCGCTGCTGATGCTGGTGATGGAAGCCCTGCCCCATATCCCCGGCCTGACGTGGCTGGACGACATGGACGCAGCCACCCAGCTGCGGCTGCTGCCGGTGCTCATCGGCGGTATTCTGATCTACACGGGCTGCACGCTGCTGACGTTCCGGGCAGCGGCGAGAGCCTACGAAAAGGTGGATATGTGACCCAAAGGCGCGGCCGAAAGGCCGCGCCAGTCTGTCAAAAAAGCCTGTCATTGCGAGCCAGTGCTCACACTGGCGTGGCAATCCGTTTCTAAAGCGCCTGATTTCTGCGTTTTTTCGCAGATTTCCAGCTAAAAGGTTACGGATTCCCACACCAGTGACATCGGTCACTGGTTCGGAATGACAGGGGTGGGGTTTATCGACACGCTGAAAGCGCGGCCGAAAGGCCGCGCTTTTTCCTGCTGCGGCTGTTGCAATGCCCGGCGGATTTCGGTATAATATACAGAAAAAATGCCGGCGACGGCGTGACGGTATGGGGTAATCGTTATGATGGAAAAGGATCGGTTTATCGCGGCGCTGCTGCCCTTCTGCGACACGGTGTGCGAATACGACAGGAGCTGCGGCAAGCTGCGGGTGTGCAAGACCGGGCTGGCACAGGGGATCAGCGACAAGTGGTACAGCGTGGACGAGCTGCGGAACATCTTCCGGGACGGCTGCGCCGTGTCAGCGGAAAAGGATGTCTGGACGCGCTATCTCAGCGGCGAAAACCTGCGCGGCTTTTTCGATGGAAACGCGGATAACGACAGCTTTCGCCTGCGCTTCCGGCAGGGCGGGCAGGCGTACCGCCAGTACGACATCCGCATCGACCGGGTGAACGACAACACGCTGGTGATCTCCGGCCGGGACACCCAGGAGCAGGAGCAGGACGTTCTGACCGGCGCGCTCAGCCGCAACCACTACGAGCGCGACATGAGCGCGGAGGTGTTCCGCGGCGGCGTGGCGCTGGTTGATATGGACGACCTGAAGCTGTACAACGACGTGTACGGGCACAGCGTGGGGGACAAGGCGCTCTGGGCGCTGGCGGAGGTGATCCGCCGGGAGCTGGGCAGCCGCGGCTCGCTGGTGCGGTACGGCGGTGACGAATTTTTGATACTGGTGCCCCAAGCGGAGGAAAAGGAGTTCGCCGCCATGCTGGAGACGGTACGGCAGCGGGTGCAGAGCGCCGACATACCCGGCTGCGGCGATGAGCTGCGGCTGACGGTCAGCATCGGCTGCGTGATGGCGCAGGGTGAAACGATAGCGGCGGCCGCCCACCGCGCCGACCGGCTCATGTACCGCGCCAAGCGGAGGAAGGACGCGGTGGTCAGGGAGGGGGACGAGGAGACGGTCGGCGGCGAGACGGCGCAGCGCATCCTCATCGTGGACGATGCGCCCCTGAACCGCGCCATTCTGCGGGAAATGCTGGGCGGGGAGTTTCAGCTGGCAGAGGCCGCGGACGGCGCGGAGTGCATGGAACAGCTGGAAAAATATGGAACAGACATCGCGCTGGTGCTGCTGGATATGATCATGCCGGGCGTGGACGGTATTCAGGTGCTGGAGGAGATGCAGCGGCGGGAGCTGCTGGACGACATACCGGTCATCATGATCACGGCGGACACCTCGGCGGATAGCATGAGCCACGCCTATGAGCTGGGCGTGGCGGATTACATCGAGCGCCCCTTCGATGTGCAGGTGGTGCGCCGCCGGGTGATGAACACGGTGAAGCTGTACGCCCGCCAGCGGCGGCTCACATCGGTGCTGATACAGCAGGCGCGGGCGCAGGAGCGCAGCAGCGGCATGATGGCCGACGTGCTGGCGCGGATCGTGGCTTACCGCAACGGCGAGGGCCGCGATCACGCCCGCCATATCCGCCGCCTGACGGAGCTGCTGCTGGAGCGCCTGGCGGAAAAGACCGACCGGTACCGGCTTACCCGGCCGGATTGCCGGCGCATTGCGTCGGCGGCCATGTTTCACGATATCGGCAAGCTGGACATTCCCGACGAGATACTCAACAAGCCCGGCAAGCTGACGGCGGAGGAATTTGAGATCATCAAGGGACATCCGGTCATAGGCGAGACGATCCTGCGCAGCATGAAGGACTATCAGGGCGAGCCGCTGCTGGAAACGGCGGCGGAGATCTGCCGCTGGCACCACGAGCGTATTGACGGTAAGGGTTATCCGGACGGGCTGCGGGGTGAGGAAATACCCATCGCGGCACAGGCGGCGGGGCTGGCGGACGTGTTCGACGCGCTGGTCAGCCGCCGGGTATACAAGGAGCCGTACCCCATGGACAAGGCTATGGAGATGATCGCGGCGGGGGAGTGCGGCGCCTTTGACCCGCTGCTGGTGGAGTGTCTGCGGGAATTGCAGGGTACGCTGCGCCGCGAGGTTTACACCGGGGAGGAGAGCCAATGACGCATATAGGGAAACGGCTGGCGGCGCTGCTGGTGCTGTGCGCGCTGGTGCTGTGCGGCTGCGGACGGCAGGAGCAGGACGAGCCGCTGCCGAAGCTGGTCATCGGCAGCGACAACTACGAGCCGTACTTCTATCTGGACGAGGGCGGCTCCTTTGCCGGCATTGATGTGGAGATCGCCACGGAAGCCTGCCGCCGCATGGGATACGAGCCGGAATTTCAGAAGATCGCATGGCAGTTCAAGGACATCCTGCTGGAGCAGGGCACGGTGGACTGTCTCTGGGGCTGCTTTTCCATGACAGGACGAGAGGATCGCTACCAGTGGGCAGGGCCGTATATGTACAGCCGTCAGGTGATGGTGGTACGCAGCGACAGCGGCATTTACCGGCTCAGCGATCTGAACGGGAAACGGATCGCCGTGCAGAACGGCTCCAGACCGGAGGAGCTGCTGCTGAACCATCAGGTGGACGGCGTGGAGCAGGTACAGAACGTGTACAGCTTCGTCAGCATGGACGAGGTGTTCGCCGCGCTGAACAAGAGCTACGTGGACGCCGGAGCCGGTCACGAGACGGCCTACCGGCACTTTATGAGCCACCATACGGGCAGCTACCGGATATTGGAGCAGGAGCTGCTGCGTGTGGGGCTGGGTGCGGCCTTCAGCCTGGAGGACGACCGCGGTCTGGCCGAGCAGCTGGACGCGGTGCTGGAGGAGATGAAGGAGGACGGCACCATCGCGGATATTCTGGCGGGATACGGTGTAGACGCGAAAGCGGCCTTGGTGGGGTGACGCCATGATGAAGAGAATTTCCAACAAGGCCGCCCTTCTGCTCATGCTGGCGGTGGGGTTTGTGACTGTTGCGGCCACGGCGCTGGTGGGGATATATCTCGGCCGCCGGGACGCCCAGCGCACCATGGATCGCACGGTGTACTATCTTGAGCGCCAGTGCGTCACCTACCGGGAGATCATCGTGGCGGACGAGGTGAAGAGCCTTGTGCGCCTGACGGAGCAGGCGGCGGAGCTGGCCACGTCCGGCGTGCTGCTGCCCGGTATCTGGACAGACGAATATCTGGAGGATTACGCACGGCGCCAGCGCATGACCGACGTGCTGGTGCTGGATGGCGAGCTGAAGCCGGAGTTTGCCTACGGCGAGGGCGAGTGGCGCGACCTGTACACCGGCAGCGCCATCGCCGCCATACGGCAGTATCCGGAGAAAATATTCTCCCAGCGCCTGACCCGCAACGGTAAATTCTATGACATCGCGGCGGTGGCGCGGCAGGACGCGCCGGGCGTCATCTTTTGCGCCCGCCAGCGCAGCACCGGCGAGCTGGCGGCCTATCAGTCGTCGGTGGAGAGTCTGCTGGCCGGGTATGAGACGGTGCTGAGCAACAGGGTCTATGCCTATATCACCGACGGCGAGACGGTCATCGGCTCCAGCGACGAGACGCAGCATGGAAAGCCGGTTTCGCAGGTCGCCCTGATCCGTGCGCTGGACGAGGCCGGCGGCGGCAGCACCATGACACGGATCGACACCGACGAGGCGTTTCTCGGCGTGCGCGGCCTGTATCGGGACTACCGCCTGTATGTATTCATGGCGGAGAGCTATGTGCTCGCCCGAAGCCGCAACGCGGTCATCGCCGTCTTCGGCGTCTACGCGGCGGCGGTGGTGGTGATGCTGCTGCTTCTGATGGGCGCCGATCAGGAGCGCAAGCGCCGGGAGAAGATCTACCAGCGGCAGCTGGAGGCCGAGGTGCAGCGGGCGACCGCGGCGGATCAGTCTAAGACGGACTTCCTGCGCAGCATGTCCCACGATATACGCACGCCCATCAACATCATCATGGGCATGCTGGAGATCATCGGACGCAGCCCGGATGACCGGGAGCGGGTACAGGACTGCCGCGAGAAGGCGCAGACCGCCGCGCGCTATCTTCTGGCGCTGGTCAACGACGTCCTGACGCTGAATCGCCTGAGCCGGAAGGAAACTGCCCCCGTGACCATGCCCTATCGCCTGTCGACGGAGCTGGATGAGGTCATGCTGCTGGCGCGGGCGCAGGCGGAGGAGCGCGGCGTTACGCTGGCGGAGCCGGAGATGGCGCTGGCGTGCGACGAATTTCAGGGCAACCCGCTGTATCTGCGCCAGATATGCCAGAATATCATCGGCAACGCCATCAAATACAGCTTTCCCGGCGGCGAGGTGCGCTGCCGCTTCCGTACCGCCTATGACGCGGACGGCATCTGCCGGCTGACGTTTATCTGCGAGGACGACGGCGTGGGCATGAGCGAGGAGTTCCAGAAGCGCATGTTCGAGGCCTTCGCACAGGAGAACGCCGTGCGCGACGATACCGCCGGAGGCGTGGGACTGGGTCTGGCGGTGGTGAAGCGCATCGTGGACGGGTACGGCGGCACCATCCGGGTGGACAGCGCCCGTGACGCGGGCACGCGGTTTGAGATCAGCATGCCTGTCAGCCCCCGTACCGACCCGGAGCCGGCGGCCATACCTGCGGCGCTGCCGTCCCTGACGGGCTGCCGCATTCTGGTGGCGGAGGACAACGACCTGAACCGCCAGATCGCCGTCTATCTGCTGGAGGACGCCGGTGCGCAGGTGGTACAGGCACGGGACGGCCGCGAGGCCGTGGAGACATTCGCCGCGTCGAAGCCCGGAGAGCTGGATGCGGTACTCATGGACGTGATGATGCCGGTCATGGACGGGCTGGACGCCACCCGCGCCATCCGCGCCATGGAGCGCCCCGACGCGGCGCTGCCCATCATCGCCATGACCGCCAACCTCTTTGACGAGGACGTGGCGGCCTGTCTGGAGGCGGGCATGGACGGGCATATTCCCAAGCCGCTGGACGCGGCGCAGATGCTGCGCACCATCGTGGAATGCATAAGGAGGAAGCGCCATGACGCTTGACCAATTCTACCGTGCTGTCGGCGGCACCGCCGCCGAGGCCGCGCCGCGCCTGGGCGGCGCGGACGCGACCCGGCGGTTCCTGCGGCTGTTTCCGCTGGACAACTCGTTTCCCCAGCTGTCCGAAGCGCTGGGGCGCGGCGATGTGCAGACCGCCTTCCGTGCGGCGCACACCCTGAAGGGCGTGGCCGCCAATCTGGGGCTGGAGCGGCTGCGGGCGCTGGCATCGGACATGACGGAGTGCCTGCGCCGCGGCGAGCTGTCCGGCGCGCAGGCGCGTCTGGCGGAGACGGAGACGGCCTACCGGCGGGTGCTGGCCGCGCTTGAGGAGCTGGAATAGGTGTATTCGCCAAAAATAGACGCAATGATACACGAAAATTTATACAAGATGACGTTTGACGAAACACGATAAAAAGAATATAATTACAAAGAATCGAATATTTGGCAAATCAGCCGAAAGGCTGAGACGCAAAGCCAAGGTGTCTAAACAGAACTGACTGCATGATTGACCGGCTGCAAAAGAACGTACCCTGCGGGTACGCTGTTTTTGCAGCCGGTTTTTTGTTTTTTCGGGGAAAACGGATTCCCGCGCCGGTGGCCATTACCGGCTCAGAATGACAATTTGGGCATGTGTATATATGGATCGTCCATATAAAAATAATTTCGGAAGGGGTAAACACATGACAGAAAAAAAGAAAAGCGGCGCGGCGATGCATATCATCGGCGCGGTGCTGTGCGTGGTGTTCGGGTTCTTTCTGGTGTGCAACATCATCATTATCGTCAAGGGAACCCTCCACCCGGAGACGCCGCCCACCGTGCTGGGCGTGGCGCCCATGGTGGTGCTGTCCGGCTCCATGAGCGGAACCGCCGAGGATCACATCGAGGTGGGCGACCTGATCTTTACCAAGCAGGCCGACATTGACGAGCTGCAGGTGGGCGACGTGGTGGCCTTTATGGACGGCAGCATCGTCGTCACCCACCGCATCGTCTCCATCAGCGCCGACCGGACGGAATTCGTCACCAAGGGCGACGCCAACAACACCGAGGACGAGCCTATCAGCGCCGACCAGATCATCGGCCAGTACAGCGGCCGTATTCCCAAGGTGGGCGATTTTGCCCTGTTCCTGCAAAAGCCGCTGGGCATGGTGATCTTCATCGGCGTGCCGGTGTGCGCCTTCGTGGTGTGGGATATCCTGCGCCGCCGTCGGGAGACCCGCGCCGGTGACGAGGAGAAGGAGCAGCTGCGCCGGGAGCTGGAGCGGCTGAAGGCGGAAAAGCCCGCCGAATGACGGGAAACGGATTCCCACGCCAGTGACATCGGTCACTGGCTCGGAATGACAGGGGCGGGACGTCGTACCCCAAGGGCATTTGTTCCGCTGCGCTCCACTGCAGGACGCCGTCCCCTACGGAAACGTGTCATTGCGAGGAGTTGTAGGGCGGGAGAGCATAGCCCGCCGAATGACCTGTAAACCCGCGTCTGGGGAGGCGCAGAAAATAAAAAAACGCAGCTCCGGGGGAGTGCCGGAGCAGAATGGAGGAAACGTATGAAAACAAAGAAAACAGGAAAGACCATGCGCGTGGCCGGCCTGCTGCTGGCTCTGGTACTGGTAACCAGCTGCTTCGTGGGCGGCACGTTCGCTAAGTATGTGACGCATGGCGGCGGTACGGATCACGCCCGTGTTGCCAAATTCGGTGTGACTGTCACAGCTACAGGCAATGACACGATGTTTGCAACGCAGTATGATAAAGCTGAGGGTGCACCTACGGCGCTTACTGCGCAGTACAGCGTGGTTAGCGGCGACGGTGCTAAGGTTGTGGCTCCCGGCACCAAGAATGACAATTGCTTGACCGTGTCTGTGGCTGGCAAACCTGAGGTGGCGGTGGAGGTCGATTACGATGCTGTGGTTAACCTCACCGGCAAGTGGGAGTATAAGTATACAGACGACCAGGGTACAGAGCATACTGAATTCTACTGCCCATTGGTTATCAAGGTTGGAGATAAGACGTTTACGGGTACGGACTATACTAGCGTGGGAGAATTTACTGATGCTGTGGCAAAAGCCATTACCGACCTCAGTGCTGTGTATCCGGCTGGTATAGAGCTTAGCGGTTCTGAGAGCAAAGGATTCAATGTGTCTTGGGAGTGGCCGTTTGAGGGCGGCGCAGGCTCCAAGCAGACCAATGTCAAGGACACCTATCTGGGCGATCAGGCCGCGACACTCACTGGCATCAATGTACCCAATGTAGTTATTCAGGCGGCAGTGACCGTCACCCAGATCGACTAATCTATCTTAACCAATTTGCTGTACGGGTCGCGGAGAAACACCCCTGTTCCCTGCGGCATCGAGAACCCGCCTGCCCCTTGCGGGCAGGCGGGAGCTCCGGTATATAGGCGGTCTGCCCGCGCGGCGGACGGACGGCCTGCGTACCGGAAAACGGATGGGGAAGGGAGGGACGGCATGAGCCTCCGCGAAAAAACCAATCGGCTGGAGGTGGTGCTGACGCTGCTCCTCATCCAGCTTATCCTGCTTCCGGCGGCGCTGGGCGTGACCTACGCCAGCAGCGGCACCCGCCCGGAGCATATTCTGACCTACACCACCGGACGGCTCACGTGGGACAGCGCCACGGAGACGGACGGACAGGGCGCGGCGCGGCTGGAGCTGTTCCGCCGCAGCTACGACAACGTGAACGCCGCCGACGGGCAGCGGGTGATCGCCCCCGGCACGGCGGGGGAGACGCTGGTGCGGCTGAAAAACAACACCGGGCGCACGGTGAGCTATACCGCCGTGCTCTATGAGAAAAAAACGAACGCCGCCCTGCCGGTGACCTCCGCCCTTACCGGCGAGGCTTTTGCCGACACAACGTCCTACGTCCTTCCCAACGGGGTGGACGAGGGGCAGGTGGTGCGCGCCGTCAGCGGCACCGTGGGCGGCAACCAGCGGCAGGATTTTTCCATTCTGTGGTCGTGGCTGTTTGAGGTGAGCGCCGCGCAGGACGCGGCGGACACGGCGCTGGGCAACGCCGCCACGGATGTGGAGGAGCTGGGCTTCTATCTGACCGTCGTCGATCAGGGCGGCTCCGGCGGCACGGTCATCGACCCGGTGACGCCCACTCCCAAGACCGGCGACGAGTTCTCCCCGGTGTGGTATGTGTTGGCGCCGGGCGCGGCGGCACTGATCGTTATTATCACAGGCATAAACACAAAAAGGAGACACAAGCGTGGCTAAAAAAATCGGAAGTGCCGTTATCAGGGCGGTGCAAGGGGTGATCGTGGCGGCACTGGCGCTGGTGCTGCTGGCGAATCTGTACACACTGGCAGCGCAGAGACTTTTTCACAACGACAGTCCTGCCATTCTGGGCTATCGCACGGCGGTGGTGCTCACCGGCAGCATGGAGCCGGCCATCCGCGCCGACGATCTGGTGATCGTACACCGGCAGGAGACGTACAGCGCCGGGGATGTCATCATGTTCCGCAGCGGCGCGAACACCACCACCCACCGCGTCACGGAGGTGACGGCGGAGGGCTATCGGACAAAGGGCGACGCCAACAACACCGCCGATGCGGACACCGTGCCGCCCGCCGATGTGCTGGGACGGGTGGTGCTGACGCTTCACGGCGCGGGCGCGGCGGTGCGCTTCCTGCGCACGCCGCTGGGCGCGCTGTGTCTGGTGCTGATGATCCCCGTTCTGGTGCTGGTACCAGACGTATTACAGAAGAAACGCGACACAGGAGAAGACTATGGCAGGCAAGAGGCTGGCAAAACCGAATAAGCGCCGCCTGCCCCTGCGGGCATGGCTGCTGTATCTGGCGGTGGTCACCTTCGCCCTCACCGGCGTGACTTTCTCCCGCTATGTGGCCTCCGCCCATTCGCAGGACGAGGGACGGGTCATCACCTTCGGCGACCTGACCGTTACCGACAGCGGCAGCGCGCAGGTGCAGCCCGGTGTGGCCGCCAAAAAAATCTGACCGTCCACTTCGAGGGCAGCGAGGCCGCTGTCTACGTTTTTGCGGAGGTACAGGGCGGCTGGACGCGGGGCGCGGATAACCGCACCTATACCTACGGAGCCGACAGCCTGTCCTGGCGCGTGGCCGACGGCTGGACGCATTTGCAGGACAATGTCTACTATCGGGAGCTGGCGCCCAACACGGTGCTGGATGCCAGGCTTATCGCCGGCGGTACAGTGGACGTATCGGAGAATATGACCCGCACGGAGCTGGAAAAGCTGTCCAAAGCGCTGAGCATCCGCGTGAAGGCGGCTGCGGTGCAGCGCGAGGGCGGGGACACAGCGCAGATCGCATGGGAACGGCTGGGCGGGAGGTGACGCCGAATGAAGAAATGTATCAATAACCGAACCATGAGCTTCCGGCGGCTGCTCTCGCTGCTGCTGGGGCTTGTGCTGTTTATGGAGCTGCTGCCCGGCGGCCTGACCGTGGTGGGCGACGCGTCCGACGCCGTCACCGTCACGGTGGACGGCGCAAAGACCACGCAGGTGACGCTGCCCCAGTCCGGCCGCGTTACGCTGGAGGCCGCCAGCGAGACGGGCGACACGGACTATCAGTGGCAGATACAGCTGGACGGCGACTGGGTGAACATCTACGACGCCACTGCCGCGACCCTGACGCTGACGTATGCCATGGTGTCTCCCGCGCTGGAGGGCGGCAGCGCCGCGGTGCGCTGCGCGGTGGGCGGCGAGAGCGTCTCCGACGCCGTCAGGGTCACTGTTTCCTACGACGTGGAGGCGGACAGCGCCGACCTGAACCGCCAGAGGGACGAGCTGACGCAGGGGATGTCCGCGGCGGCTGCGCCCAGGCGCACGCAGCGCCGGTCGCCTCGCAGCGGCACCCCGGAGTATATCAACGTCACCGTCAACTATCTGGACGCTGTGACCAGCCTGCCCATCTACACCGGCTTCTCCGCTACCATCAAGGGCGGCGAGTTGTACAGCCAGACGGTGCTTTCCCCCACCTATCTGGGCTATGCGCCCTATTGGAACTCCGATGATCCGGACACCACCGACCCCAACACGGCTACGGTCAGCGCCCAGAGTCTGGCTCTGTCGGTGGGGGAGGACTACACCGGGGAGACCTACACCGTCAACGTCTACTACAAGGCCATTGCGGTGCCCTATGCCGTCCGCTACTACTTCCAGAACATTCACGACGACATGTACACGGAGAACGTGGACCTCTACATGCGGGGCAGCGCCCTGACGGGCACCATCATCGCCAATGACGATCTGAAGCTGGGCGAGGAGCAGGCGCGCGGCTTCACCAAGCTGTATCACTATCCCGAGGCGGTGGCGGCGGACGGCTCTACTGTGTTCGAGTGCTACTACGACCGCAATTACTATCAGGTCAAGCTGGATGCCAACGGCGGCTACGGCTCTGAGCACGTCTACGCCCGCTATGGTACGCCCTTTGTGGCCACTACCCCCACCCGCCACGGCTACCGCTTCGTCGGCTGGGACAAGCTGAACGAAAAAGGCGAGGGCGACGGCAAGGCCGACCCTCTGCCCTCCACCGTTCCGGCGGAGAACGCCAGCTACATCGCCCTGTGGGAGAGCGCCGACACCACGTACACCGTGGTGTACTGGCTGAAAAAGCCGGAGTCCAACAGCAAGCTCACCGAGGATTGTACGGCGGAGGACATGACCTATATCACCAACGTCACCGTGGACGCCAAGGCCGGTGACATCGTGAACCCCCGCAGCGACCCCGATCAGACGGGCAGCTACTCGCCGAAGCTGGAGGAGAGCACCTACATCTGCGACAACCGTGATCACATGGCCGATCCCACCCAGCACACGGATGCCTGCAAGCTGGGCAGCACCCTGCGGCACTATGTGTATGACAGCACACAGATGCAGGTGGAAGTGCAGGGTGACGGCTCCACCGTTATCAACACGGTGTACCGCCGCCGGGAATACACCCTGCGGTTCTACTACGGACATGCGTGGAACGACAACGGTACGCCCCACTACTATGTGGTGGGCGGCAGCACCTATAACTTCGGCAATATAGCCCATCAATGCCCGGATGTCAGCGACTACAACGACATGACGCTGCTGGAAAGAGTGAAGGGCGTATGGGGCGAGGTGCAGGTGCCCGACGGCGAGGACATGAGCAGCCTCATCTCGGAGGAGCATAGGGCGGCATATAGACTGGGCACGCTGCCGGAGGACGGCAGTTACAACAGCAACAAGCGCAAGTATTACTATCTGGAGTTCACCGCACCCTACGGCGCGGACATCAGCGACCTGTGGCCCAGCGAGGTGTTCGACAGGGTGCCCCTGACGGACGCGGAGAAGGCCACACATACATTAAACGGCGGTTCAAGTCACCTTGACAAGGACGGCTGGGGCAACTATGCCTACTTCGCCGGATGGAACGGTGAGTTCAACATCAAGTACACCCAGGACCACAGCAACTCCACCATCAAGTGCTACTATCCCCTGCTGGATGACACACTGCTGTATGACGAGAGCCGCATTTCCACCTACGGCGATCACGACCGGGTCAGCTTTCTGGCCTTCTTTGACAACGGCGCCAATGTGAGCTGGAGCATCCCCATTGCCTGGCACTATGAGTTGTATCTGCCCACGCTGCATAATGAAAACACGGAGGGCAGCGTGCTGAAGAACGGCGTGTACTACACCCGGTACAAAACCGTAGAGGCCAACGATAACAATGAGGACATCGGCCAACAGACGTGCCCGCCGCTGCCGGGATTTACCGCACCTGCCAGCAAGGACGGCACAAAGATCGTCCATGAGGAGGGGATGTCCGACGGCCGGCCATCCATCACGGCGCAGTATTACTACACGAGAAATGAGTACAAGCTGACTCTGCAGAACCACAACCAGATCGAAACGGAGACGGTGCCCTACGGAGACGATCTCGACGGCTGGATGGACTCTACGCGCGTGCAGTACCCGGATACGCTGGAACGGGACGCCTATACCTTCAGCGGCTGGTACACCAGCTCCGGCCACTATGAGGGAAGTGAGTACGTCCCCGGCAGCACTATGCCCGCCCATAACGTAGCGCTGTACGCCGGTTGGAAGCCTGTGCAGCGGACGGTGAAAATGTTCCGTTCACTGGCGGACATGAGGGCGTATCAGTCCACCGGCGATGAAGCGTTGGTGCACTACACGCAGGTGGTGGATCACGGCTCCACGCTGGGCGAGATAGCCGATCCCACCGACCCGTCGGGGCATGAGTATACCTTTGGCGGCTGGTTCTATGAAAAGAGCGGGAAAAAGGTCGCCCTTACCCCCACTGATACGGCTGTCAAGGAGGATCTGCTGGTATACGCCGAGTGGAGCCATCTCACCGCGCAGCCCTATCTGATCCACTACGTGCTGAAGGAAACGGCTGACCCAGAGTGGAAGGCGCTGCTGGACGAGGCGTCACTGTACAGCCCGGAGGACGGAAAAGCCTACACCGTTACCAATGGCAGCGGAGAGAGCCGTACCTACATCTATTACGCCGGTGAGGGCGGCGGCTACCACCGGCAGATCGCCGCAGATTCCCGTGGCTACGCCAACCAGGGCAGCACCCGCACCTTCTATCCCAAGGCGGGCGATCCTTACAACCAGCTGTACAGCGGCTTCAACAGCGGCTATTATCCCACGCTGGCCAGCCACTCCATCACCATGGAGGAGGACACCCCCTCCAACCCCACCGTCAACGTGTTCACCTTCTACTATGTGCATGCCGCCACGGTGTCCTATAAGGTGGAATACCGGTATCATGACACAGGTGAGCTGATCAAGTCCGAGTCCACCGGTACCGGCTCTGTGGAGAAAGAAACCTCCAAGGCGGTGGTCACAGAGCGCTTCGCGGTGGTGGAGAACTATGTGCCGGACGCCTTCTACAAGCGGCTTGTTCTGGCGGTGGTCGAGGACGGCAACGGCGGCTACGTGGGTTCACCGGATAATGTCGTCACCTTCTACTATACCAAAAACATTGAGAATGCCTACTATGCCGTCCACTACATGCTGCAAAATGTGGATGCCGCCACGGACGAGCCAAGCCTCAAGCAGGACGGCACCTACGCCAACTACACCGAGTCCACCGTTTACACCGAGGGCATCGGCCAGATCGGCGCCACCATCAGCATCACGCCGCAGGAATTCAGCGGCTTCACCATGCGCTCCACGGCCTCCGTCCGCTGTGGCGGCAGCAGCGATACGGTGCAGGTCAACGACGCCGGAGCCTTCTCCCTCACTGTGCAGAAGGAGGGCACGGAGCTGTACGTGTTCTATACCCGCAACACACAGAGCTATGTTGTCCGCTATCTCCGCTACGGCAGCGACCCCCACAGCACGCAGCCGGGCGATGTGCTGCACGAACCTGTGAGCGGCACGGGGAAATACGGCGCGGTGGTCACGGCCGCTGCGGAGTCCATCGACGGTTATAACTGCGTCTCCAACCTCAGCCAGAGCATCGTTCTCCGTCCCGATAACAGCCAGAACGAGATCATCTTCTACTACGAGCCGCTGCAATACACGGTGGAGTACCGCGTGTGGGCGTATAACGGCGGCGTGCTGGACAACACACTGGAGGTGGTGGAGGGCAATAATGCCTTCCGTGGCTCCGTCCCCACCGCCAAAAGCGGCTATACCTTTGTCGGATGGTATCAGGATGCCGAATGCACCATCCCGGTGGGGGAGAAGGGAACGGTGGATGACGCGACCGGCAAATTGACGCCGGAGCGCAGCGAGCTGCTTCCCGCGCCCCAGACCAACGTGTTCTATGCACGGTTCAAGGCGGTGTACGGCAATGTGACCATCACAAGAAAGGCGACGGAGGATGAAAGCAACGGCGATGGGACGTATGTGTATCGCCTGACATCCAAGGATAACCCTGCCTATGTGGTGGAGGTGACGGTGCCCAAGGGCGGCAGCACCACCGTGTATGACCTGCCCTGCGGCGACTATACGGTGGAGCAGGTGAACAGCTGGTCGTGGCGGTACGCCGACGGCGCGCAGACGGTGACGGTGGAGAACAGTCAGACGAAAACCGTGACGTTTGACAGAGCTGCCGTTAAGGAGAAGTGGCTCACCGGCAGCAGCGATGCTGTGGTGAACAGAAGGGAGGCGTAACGTGGCGAAAAGACTGCAACGACCGCAAAATAAGCGCCGCTCGGCGGCGGTGATCGCCGTGGCCGCCGCCGTTGCGCTGGCTTCTGTGGCGGTGGCCTTCATGCTCCGCCGGGCGGAAGTGCAGAGCGATTTTACCCCCGCCGTCGTCACCTGCGCCGTTCACGAAAAGGTCAACGGTGTGGAGGTGACAGGCTCCGCCGCGTCCGGCTCCGTCAAGTCCGACATTACCGCGGAAAACACCGGGAACACCACGGTGTTCCTGCGCCTGCGGCTCAGTGCCTGCTGGGTGGACGCGAAGGGAAATACCACCGGAACACCCTCCACTCCCCCGCAGATCACGCTGCAGCAGAACTGGCTGGATGCCGGGGACGGGCTGTATTACTATGCGCTGCCCGTGGAGCCGGAACAGAGCACCACGGTGCTCTGTGAACCTATGCGGATGGGAACCTCTGTTTCGCCCACCGGCGCGGCTGTGTACCAGCAGATAACGGTGCTGGCCGAGGCGGTGCAGGCGCTGCCGGGAAAGGCGGCGCAGGAGGCGTGGGGCGTTACGGTGGAGAATGGACGCATCACAGCGGTAAAGTAAGAAAAAAGTACGCGGAACATGTGTTCCGCGTACTTTTTCAGCTTGTCAAAAAAGTCCGTTTGGACTTTTTTGACAAGCTGAGGCAAAATCGCAAAATAAAAAACAGTATTTTATT